>Ga0209016_1000247_pt1 | contig 71113 bp, 58 predicted proteins | sample EPASupsiteSAE305_FD_187265 | JGI IMG/M metagenome (GOLD analysis project Ga0209016, IMG submission 187265) | Bioremediated contaminated groundwater microbial communities from EPA Superfund site, New Mexico - SAE3-05 (SPAdes) (version 2) | ecosystem: Environmental > Aquatic > Deep subsurface >... | reverse complement strand
TCGAACAATGGCTTGTGGCAGCTTTCGGCGTCGCCAGAGAAGGCTGCTGGGCGATACGACTACTCTTCTCATTACGCACCCCGGGCAGAATAATGAGCGTAAGCTGAACTTACTGAGGAAACTCTAATTAGTTAATCAAAAACATTTCCATCGATGGCTGTTCCGCAATCCCCCTTTGTCTCTCACTTTGTCCTAGCCGGGTCAGAATGACCCATTCGAGTAAAGTTATGGGCCAAGATGACTCACCCTGTCCGAGACCTGTTGTTTTCGGTCGTTTTGGGGCAATTTGGCCGTCAAATCCTCTTCGTTTGCCGCATCGCCGTTGGCTCGTGGGACATTTCGCGGCATCTCGAGACGCTTACCCCATATAACATACTAAAATTTCGTTATTTTACGCATGGCACGATCCTTGCTATAAACAGGTAGCGCATATTTGGATCCAAACAGAGGCAGCAACGACTACAGCAACCCACAAAATAAGGATGGTGTCATTATGGCAGTTCGTGAAGAAGTCTACGGTTATTTCATTCCCAGCGTCACCCTCATCGGCATCGGCGCCGCCAAACAAATTCCCAGCAAGATTAAGGCACTCGGCGGATCCAAGCCGCTGATCGTAACTGACAAAGGCATCACCGGCGCAGGCATCACCAAACAGATCACCGATCTCTTGGAAGCCGCCGGCATGAAGTATGTGGTCTATGATGAGACCATCCCCAACCCTACCGACAAGAACGTCCACGACGGCGTTGCTGTCTACAACAAAGAGAAATGCGACAGCCTGATCACCCTGGGCGGCGGTTCCTCCCACGACTGCGGCAAGGGCGTTGGCCTGGTAATTGCCAATGGCGGCAAGATCCATGATTTCGAGGGCGTGGACAAATCCTCCAAACCAATGCCGCCCTACCTGGCCGTTAACACCACCGCCGGCACCGCTTCCGAGATGACCCGCTTCTGCATCATCACCGACACCTCCCGGCATGTGAAGATGGCCATTGTTGACTGGCGCGTCACCCCGGGCATCGCGGTCGATGATCCATTGTTGATGATGGGCATGCCGCCGGCACTAACCGCCGCCACCGGCATGGACGCCCTCACCCACGCGGTGGAGGCCTATGTGTCCACCATCGCCACCCCGATGACCGACTCCGCCGCTGAGAAGGCCATCGAGCTGATCGCCAAGCATCTCCGTCCGGCCGTGGCCAATGGTCAGGACATCAATGCCCGCGAAGGCATGTGCTACGCCCAGTACCTCGCCGGCATGGCTTTCAACAACGCCAGCCTCGGGCACGTCCATGCCATGGCGCATCAGCTGGGCGGTTTCTATGACCTGCCCCATGGCGAGTGCAATGCCATCCTCCTGCCCCATGTCTCCAAGTTCAACCTGATCGCCAAAATGGACCGTTTCGTCAAGATCGCCGAGTTGATGGGCGAGAACACCAGCGGCCTGTCTCCCCGCGATGCAGCTGAACTGGCCCTGGTGGCGATCCGCAAGCTGTCCGCCGACATCGGCATTCCTGGCGGCCTGATCGAGCTGGGCAAGCGGTATGGCAAGGAAGTCAAGGCCTCCGACATCGACACCATGGTCGGCAACGCCCAGAAGGATGCCTGCGGCTTGACCAATCCGCGTTGTCCCAAGGATGCGGACGTCAAGGCTATCTACACCGCCGCGCTGTAAACAGAGGAGATTTAAAAAGATTCCCGGTGGGGCCCGTCCCTGTTTTCCCTGACTTGGCCTGAGCGGGCTTCACCGGATTTCTACCAACACGATCAAAGTACGCTGTGGTTGGCGTTGCGGGACGCATGTTCGCGTCCCGCATTTCACGTTCCCCCTGGAAAGGAGGAGCAGGGCCTTTTCTCCTTGTGCCCCTGCTCCTCCAATCCAAATCCAACCAAAAGCACCCAAAACGGACAAGTATTGACAAGAAAGGAAAATTGAGCTAATTTTTTTTCACAACCCATTGAATTTTAGTTTTTTTTGCACCACGACCCCACCATCGTTTCTAACGGGTACGGGTTCCCGGCGGAGCCCGATTGTTCTCTTTTTCATATAGGAGTTATCAAATGGCTGATAGAATTTTTCGTGTGAACATGTCGGACCTGAGCGCCAAGGTCGAAACTGTACCCGAGGGATGGATGGGCCTGGGCGGTCGCGGCTTGACTTCCACCATTGTCGCTGCCGAAGTCAAACCCACCTGTCACCCCCTGGGTAAATACAACAAACTGGTTTTCGCCCCCGGCTTGCTCTCCGGTACTCAAGCAGCAAACTCGGGCCGCCTCTCGGTTGGCGCCAAAAGCCCTTTGACCGGCACCATCAAAGAATCCAATTCCGGCGGCACCTCCGCGCAGATGCTGGCCAAACTGGGCGTCAAAGCCCTGATCATTGAAGGCAAACCGGTTGACGACAGCAAATGGTACAGCCTGCACGTCAATGCGGACGGCGTCACCATCAAGGAAGAAACCGAGGTGGTCGGCCAGGGTAACTTTGCCGTGGTCCAGACCCTTAACAAACGTTTCGGCGACAAGGTCGGCGTCATCACCATTGGCCAGGCGGGCGAAATGAGAATGCTTGGCGCCAATATTTCGGTCAAGGACCCGGACAGCCACATGCGGTCCCACGGTCGCGGCGGTCTCGGCGCGGTCATGGGTTCCAAGAAGGTTAAATTCATTGCCGTTGAACCCACCGACCAGAAAGTAGCCATCGCCGACCCCGAGGCCTTCAAAATTGCCAGCCGGGCTTTTGCCAAGGCCTTGATCGACAATCCCATCAGCAAGGCCCTGGGTCAATACGGCACCAACGTCCTGGTCAACATCATCAACGAATCCGGCGGCCTGCCCACCAAAAATTTCACCAGCGGCCAGTTTGCAGGCCACGAAGCCATTTCCGGCGAGACCATGCACGACACCATTGTCGCCCGTGGCGGCAAGCCGAAACACAACTGCCATCCCGGTTGCGTTATCAACTGCTCGCAGATCTATGCCGATGCCAAGGGACAGTACAAGACCTCCGGCTTTGAGTACGAGACCATCTGGGCCCTGGGCGCCGATTGCGGTATCGACAATCTGGATTATGTGGCCGAGGCCGATAGCCTGATGGATGACATCGGCGTTGACTCGATCGAAATTCCGGTGGCCTTCGGCGTGGCCATGGAGGCTGGCGTGCTCAAGTACGGTGACGGCGCCGAATTGTGCCGCATCCTCAAGGAAGATATTGCCAAAGGCACACCCTTGGGCCGAATCATCGGCAACGGTGCCGGTTCCGTCGGCCGCGCCTACGGCGTCACCCGGGTGCCGGTGGTCAAGAACCAGGCCATTCCGGCCTACGATCCCCGCGCCATCAAAGGTATCGGCATCACCTACGCCACTTCCACCCAGGGCGCCGATCACACCATGGGCTACACCATTGCCACCAACATCCTCGGTGTCGGTGGCAAGGTCGATCCGTTGAGCAAGGAAGGCCAGGTGGAGCTGTCGCGCAACCTGCAGATCGCCACCGCTGCCATCGATTCCACCGGTATGTGTCTGTTCGTGGCCTTTGCCGCCCTGGATGACCCAACCTGTTTGCCGGCCCTGATCGACTTGCTCAATGCCCGCTACGGCATCCATCTGGTAGCCAATGATGTCACCAACCTCGGCATGACCATCCTCAAAACCGAGCGGGCCTTCAACCTGGCCGCCGGGTTCACCAACAAGGATGACCGGCTGCCCGAGTTCTTCGCCGAGGAACCGATTGCGCCGCACAACGTGGTCTGGGACATCACCGACGAGGCTATCGATTCGTTCTGGAACTTTTAACGGCTCTCACCGAGCCGCATGCCTTGTTCTGTTATTTCGCGCGGAGCGAGAAATCTCGGTTGAACACGAGGTTTCTCGTCTCTGTGCTCCTCGGAATGACAGAGCGAGCGTTTTCAGCCTAAAGCCAACACATTCAAATAACAAAAAAAAGCCTATGCAGATCACGGTCAAGCTGTTCGCCTACTTCCGGGATAACCGCTTCAAGCAGCAGCGCATGGACTTTCCCGAGGGCACCACGGTGGAGGCAATCATCCGCTCCCTCGGGGTGCCGCTTGACGAGGTCGGTGTGACCATGATCAATTCACGCCACTGCGAACTGCACCAGGTTCCGGCTGAAGACGATCAGCTGGCTATTTTCCCCAATATCGGCGGGGGCTGAGCTCTCCGCCGATTCCTTTTCTACCCCCTCCCCTCTCCGGCGGCAAATTCCCTGCATTAATTCCCCGATTCCGTGCTATACTTTCCCGCATGGATGAGGTGTCCGTCCTTTTGTCGCCGGTAACGCCGGACGCCGGACGCCGGTTGATTGCGGTTCCAGCACCGGTTTTTTCGCTCCGGCCATGCACCGGAGCATTGCCCAGGCCAGGAGAACATGAACGATTTTTTCAAACTGATTAGCCCCGCCGATTTTGTCGCCCTGTTTGCCGATTTTTCGCCGCTTGCACCCGAGACTGTGCCGCTGACAGCGGCCAGAGGCCGGATCCTTACCGATCAATTGGTCAGCAACGAACCTCTGCCGCCCTTTTCCCGATCCACCATGGATGGCTATGCGGTCCGGGCCGCCGACACCTTCGGCTGCTCGGAATCGGAAACCGCCCTGCTGACGGTGATCGGCGAGATCGCCATGGGAGCCTCCGGGCAGGCCTTGACTCTACGCCCTGGTCAGGCGGCTCGCATCTGGACCGGCGGCGAACTGCCGCAGAAGGCGGACGCCGTGGTCATGGTGGAATACACCCAGCCTTTTGACGAGGAGACTGTGGGCATTTTCCGGCCGGTAGCGCCGGGGGAAAATGTGATCCGGGCCGGCGAGGATTATGCACCGGGCACAGTGGTGCTCGAGCGGGGCGACAGATTGCGTCCCCAGGACTTGGGCGTGCTCTCGGGTTTGGGCATCACGGAGGTTTCGGTCTATCGCCGGCCCCGGGTGGCAATCCTCTCCACCGGCGACGAACTGGTGCCGGCCGACCAGACGCCTCCACCGGGCAAGATTCGCGACATCAACTCCACCACCCTGGCGGCTTTGGTCGAGGAAACTGGCGGCATCGCTCAAACCTACGGCATCTGCGACGATGATTTTGACCGCATGCTGGCCGTTTGCACCCGCGCCCTCGCAGATGCCGATGTGTTGCTGCTCTCCGGCGGCAGCTCGGTGGGACAGCGGGATTTCACCCAGCGTGTCTTTGCCGCTATCCCCGGCGGCCAGATGCTGGTGCATGGAGTCTCGGTCCGCCCTGGCAAACCAACCATTCTCGCCCGCCAGGACAACAAGGCCCTGTTCGGCCTGCCCGGCCACGTCGCCTCGGCCCTGGTGGTCTTCACCTGCTTTGTCCGGCCGCTGTTGCGACAATACAGCGGCTTGGGCGCAACCTTGGGACTCAGAACCGTCAAGGCAATCACCGCCCAGCAGATTCCCTCGGTCATCGGCCGCGAAGATTATGTCCGGGTGCGTCTGACTGCCCAAGAGGGAGGAGCCCCGCCTTTGGCCACCCCGGTCTACGGCAAGTCCGGCCTGCTCAATCCCCTGGTCCGGGCCGACGGACTGCTGCCCATTGGCCGCGATGTCGAAGGGTTGGACAAAGGGGTTGAGGCTGCGGTGCTGTTGTTTCCGTAAGCAAGGAAGGGAGCCCTTGATGAAGCCCATGCGAAATCTTGGCAGAACCGGTCTACGGAACAATCTCCCCCCGGATTCCGGGGCACTCCATCCAGGCTACGACTGCTAACATACCATCCACCTAATGAATGTGAGCGCCATGCAACGAAAAATCTATCTCGACATGCATTCCCGGGAAGAGGCCCAGCAGTTGTTCTGGTCCCGTTTCACCAATCATGTGACCGGCGACGAAACCATTGCCTCGCGTTTGGCCATCGGCCGGGTGACTGCCGGACCGGTCAGCGCCCGTTTCTCCTCGCCCTCGTTTCATTCGGCGGCCATGGACGGCCTGGCGGTCCGAGCCGAGGATACCTTCGGGGCCACCGATGAGGCGCCGCTCACCTTGCGGCTCGATAGCGGCGAAGCGGTGCTGATCAATACCGGCTACCCGTTGCCGCCGGACAAGAACGCAGTAATCATGATCGAAAACGTGTTGCTCGATGAGGAGGGTACAACAGCCATGATCCGCACGCCGGTTTACCCCTGGCAACATGTGCGCAAGGTAGGCGAGGATATCGTGGCCACCGAGCTGCTCTTTCCCACCGGCCATCAGCTCCGCCCGCCCGACCTCGGCGCCCTGATCACCGGCGGCTGCGCCACGGTCCGGGTGCGCAAGCGGCCCAAGGTAGTGATCATCCCCACCGGCAGCGAGCTGGTCGCGCTCGAGGATTACCCGGAAGCCGTCCCGGCTGGCAAAACCATCGAATCGAATGCCACGGTCCTGGCAGGCCTGGCTGAACAGGCCGGGGCCGAGGTCGAGATCACTCCGATCATCAGCGACGATTTCGAGTCGATCAAAAAGCACCTGAGCGCCATGCTCGCTGCCGGGGCTGACCTGGTGGTGATCAACGCCGGTTCTTCAGCCGGCAGCGCCGATTACACGGTCCAGATCATCGAACAGCTGGGCGAGGTGCTGGTGCATGGCATCACCATCATGCCCGGCAAACCGACCATCCTGGGGGTGATTGCCGATACGCCGGTGGTTGGCGTTCCCGGATATCCGGTTTCGGCGATCATTGCCATGGAACAGCTGGTCGTCCCTCTCCTGGCCCACATGCAGGGCGTGTATGTCGCGCCGCCGGTCTCCGTCCAGGCGATCCTGGCCAAAGATATGCCCTCGAAGAGTGGCATCGAGGAATTCCGGCGGATGATCGTCGGCCGCATTGGCGCCAACTTCGTGGCCGTGCCGCTCAAACAGGGCGCCGGAGCCATCACCACCCTGACCAGGGCTAACGGTATCCTCCGTATTGGCGCCGCCTCCGAGGGTGAGATGCACGGTCGCGAGGTGGCCATCGAGTTGCTCGTGCCGCAACCACAGGTGGAACGAACGCTCCTCTGTACCGGCAGCCACGACCTCTGCCTGGATGTGTTGAACGATTTTCTCCGCAAGGAAGACCCGGCTTACCCCCTGGCCTCGACCCATGTCGGCAGCCTGGGCGGGATCATGGCCCTGAAACAAGGGATGTGCCATCTCGCCGGTTCGCACCTGCTCGACCCCTCCGACGGTTCCTACAACACCACCTATATCCGCAAGCACCTGGCGGGCCGCGATATCCGCATCGTCTCCCTGGTGTATCGCGAGCAGGGATTCATCGTAGCCAAGGGGAACCCGAAGAACATCACCGGTGTCCGCGACCTGTTCGGCGCGGGTATCCGTTTCATCAATCGTCAGGCCGGTTCCGGCACCCGGGTACTGCTCGACTACGAGCTGAGCCGCCATGACCTTGATCCGGATGGAATCGACGGCTATCAGCAGGACGAATACACCCACATGGCGGTGGCGGTGGCAGTGCTCTCCGGCAAGGTGGACGTGGGGCTGGGGATCAAAAGCGCGGCTCGGGCCCTGGGCCTTGATTTCGTGCCGCTGGTGGAAGAACGCTACGACCTGTTGATTCCCGGCGAGCTGTTCGATTCGCCGATGATCCAGGCAGTGCTGGCGGTGATCGGCACACCGCTGTTCAAGCAGACGGTGGAGGGGATGGGCGGATACTCGACCCGGGAGACGGGGCATCTGGTTTCGCTGGCTTGAAACCAGCCGGTTGGCCGGCTACTCTGCATGCATCAGAAAATCGATATCCTTCAGGTCGACATGCAGCCAACTGCTGTGCAAAGGTGAGGCCAGCCCCAGGAGGAGCTTGACCGTCTCGGCAGCCTGCAAACTGGCGATGAAGGCCACGGTGAAGGAAAGCACCGAGGGTGCGGGTCCCGCGGTCATCCGCTGGGGGTAGAGGCGCTCGATCAGAGTGCCGCCGGGCAGCTGCACCCCCACCTGGCCGTACCAGCCATTGACCGCGCCGTGCACCAGGGGTATGTTCCTTTGGTTGCACAAGGCCGCCAGATCGCGCCGGGCCTGGATGTCGTCGAGGCTGTCGACCGCCACATCGACCCGCAGCGGTTCTTCCTCGCCGATGGTGCGGAAATCTGAGGGGAAAGAACGAATAGTGGCAAAGGGATGGATGCTGGCCGCGCGAGCAGCCGCCACCTCTGCCTTGTTTTGTCCCAGGGTCGAAAGAAGGGCGTTGAGCTGGCGGTTGCAGTTGCTCGGATCAAAGTCGTCGGGGTCAAAAAGATGCAGCTGTCCCACGCCGATACGAACGAGTTCCTCGATCACATAGCCGCCCAGACCGCCGCAACCGATCACCGCCACCTTTTTTTGTTGTAGAAGGGTTTGTTGTTCGTCGGTCAGGTTACCCTTGTTGCGGGCAAAATACTCGGCAAGAGACGGCATGGTCGTTCCCCGGAAAGAAAATAATGAGTGCCCTCAGGGTACCGGCGGCCGGAGGCGATGTCAACCGCTTCGGGCGGGGCACAGTTTTCCCTGCCGATGCCGGAAGATCTGATGGATAATTCGATGCACCCAGTTCCACCACAGAATACAAAGATGCCGCCGACCAAACAACAGAATGAGGCCACGCGCCCCTCCGGCACCATGCGCTGGCTCAGCATTACCGCCCGCACCAGCCATATTGCCGTTACCGCCGTGCTCTTCGGCGGTTTCATCCTCTATGTCCCCTTTTCCCGCCTGACTCAGTGGCATTTCCTAACCATCGCCACCGGCGGCCTGCTGCTTGTCCTTGAATGGCTCCACGACCGGCGCTGGCTGCACCGGGCCAAGGGGTTACTTGGCCTCCTCCATCTCAGTCTGTGCTTACTGATCCATTCCCTCCCGAATCTGGCGGTACCGCTGCTCTGGGCTATCCTGATCAGCGGTTGCGTCGGCAGCCACATGCCGCGCCGCTACCGTCATTGGTCCTTCCTCGAAGGATGGGAGCAGGAGAACAGCATGCGATCAAAAGGCTGAGGGATCAACCTCTGGCAAGCAAGATCCACCTATTGTCGTTTTTAGTTTGAATGAGTAACTATCTTCCAAAAGTGCCGGAGAATTATGAAATAATATTGACGAAAAGCGACCAATAATGCCATCGTTTCCGGGAAACATCAGCGCTCTTTCTCTCTAGCCCAGGAACATCGATGAAGCCCTTGATGACCACCAAAGAGGTCGCCGAATTCCTCAACATCCATGAAAAGATGGTCTACACCCTGGTTGCCGAAAAGGCCATGCCCGCCACCAAGATCGCCGGCAAATGGCTTTTTCCCCAACACCTGATTGAACAGTGGGTGGAAAACAACACCATCAATTTTCCCGACAACAGCCGCCCGCTGACCTCCAACCAACGACTGATCGTACTCGCCGGCAGCAACGACATCCTCCTCGACCAGACCATTGCCCTGTTCAACCGTTCGTATTCCGGCCATCTGGCAGTCTTCGGCAATGTCGGCAGCATGGGCGGAGTGCAAGCCTTGCGCAACAACCTCTGCCATATTGCGGCCAGCCATCTCATTCAGGATGATGAGGCCGACTACAATTTTCAGTTTGCCGCCCAGGAATTCGAGAAAATGCCGGTGGTGGTTAATTTTTGCCGCCGCTTCCAGGGCCTGCTCTTCCGCAAGAACAACCCACTGGATATCCTCTCGGTGGCCGATCTTGGCCGGCCGGGCTTACGCTTGGTCAATCGGGCCCTCGGTACCGGTACGCGGTTGCTTTTGGACCACGAACTGCTCAAAGCGGGGATCCGAGGCGACAAAATCATCGGCTACGACCACGAGGTAGGGCGCCACTTGGATGTCGGCCTGGAAATCCTGGCTGGGCGGGCTGATGTTGGGCCGGGCATCCAAGCGGTGGCTGGGGCGCTGGATCTTGGTTTCCTGCCCCTACGCTGGGAACGGTTCGACCTGCTGGTGTCGAAAGACGTCTTTTTTGAACGGACAATCCAGAACTTCTTCGGTCTGCTGCAGTCCGAACCCTTCAAGGAAGCTGGACATTCCATTCCGGGCTACGATCTAAGCCTGGCTGGTAAAGTTGTTTTCCAGGAAAGCGCATAATGCACTGGTATCCGGCAGGTATAGAACCTGCCTGGATCTAATCAAAAGGAGGTCTCTATGAAGATGGGAAAGATGTTGTTGTGCGGCTTGATATGGGCCACTTTCGCCGCCAGTTCGGCCTTGGCTGAAGAAAAAGTGGTGAAAATGTCGACCACCACCTCCACCCAGGAGTCCGGCCTGCTGGATGTGCTCCTGCCGGCCCTGGAAAAAGACACCGGCATCAAGGTCAAAGTGATTGCCAAGGGCACCGGAGCGGCCATCCGTGACGGTATCGACGGCAATGTCGATATCATTTTCGTTCACGACCGGGCACGGGAAGAAGCCTTTGTCAACGACGGGTTCGGCACCAAGCGCTACGCGGTGATGCACAACGATTTCATCATCGTTGGCCCCGCCAGCGATAAGGTGAAAATCAAAGGGACCGCCGAAGGCGCGGACGCCCTGAAGAAGATCGCCAGCGCCAAGGCCATCTTTATTTCCCGGGGCGATGATTCCGGCACCCATGCCAAGGAACAGGAGTTATGGAAAGCCTCGGGCTTATCCCTGGAAACCGGTACCACCAGCATGGAAAAAGACGGCAAGCAGATCGAAATCAAGTCTGTCCATCCGGCAGCCAGCATCGACTGGTATCTGTCCGTTGGCCAGGGCATGGGCAAGACCCTGACCATCGCCGACGAAAAACAGGCCTACACTATCGCGGATCGCGGCACCTACATCAAATACAAATTCGGCCGGGAAGTGCCGGTCAACCTGGAGATCCTCTGCGAGGGCGGCAACCAGTTGGCCAATCCCTATGGCATTATTCCGGTTAACCCGGCCAAGCATCCCCACGTGCAGGCCGCCCTGGCCGAGCAGATGGCCCAGTGGCTGGTTTCGGCCAAGGGACAGCAGGTGATCGCTGACTACAAGCTGCACGGCAAGCAACTGTTTTTCCCTGACGCCAAATAAGGGGTGCGATAATATTTACCGAGCTGGGCGGGCAGAATCTGTGATTCCACTCGCCTTTTTTCACCACCTTTTCACTTGCTCTAGCCCATGTCCTTTTTCCTTGAGAGCTTTCTTTCCGCCTGCCGCCTGGCCTGGTCACTCAATCCGGAGCTGCTGACTATCGTCCGCGTCTCGCTCTCGGTCAGTTGCCTGGCCACGGTGTTTGCTTCCCTGGTGGGCATTCCGGCCGGATTTGCCATCGCCCATGGCCGCCTGCCGGGCAAACGGATCATCATCACCCTGCTCAACACCTTACTGGCCCTACCGACGGTGGTAATCGGCCTCTTTGTCTATGTCTTTATTAGCCGGCGTGGCATCTTTGGCCCGCTCGATCTGCTGTACACCCAGAAGGCGATGATCATCGGTCAGTTCATCCTGATTGTGCCGCTGATCGCCGCCTTGACCATCGCCGCTATCAGCCGGGTGGACGAACGCTACCGCAAGACCGCCAAAACACTGGGCGCAAACGCCTGGCAGACCGGACTGGTAGTGCTGCGCGAAGGCCGCTTTGGCATCGCTGCCGCAGTTATCTCTGCCTTTGGCCGGGTGATCTCCGAAATCGGTATCTCGATGATGCTCGGCGGCAACATTAAGGGCTTCACGCGAACCATGACCACGGCCATGGCCCTGGAATACGACAAGGGCTCCTTCACCCTGGCTGTGGCTTTGGGGCTGGTGCTCATGGCCATCAGCCTGGGAATCAATGTCCTGTTCAACCTGATCCAGGGGAGGAGCAGCCGATGATGCTCTATGCCCTGAACAAGGTACTACAACGGTACAATGGGCGGGTAGCGCTGGACATTGACCACCTGGAGATCGAGGGCGGACGCATCCATGCCCTGCTCGGCCCCAACGGAGCTGGCAAGACCACGCTGCTCAATATTCTGGGATTTCTGGAAACGCCGGTAAGCGGGACGATGTACTTTAATGGAAGAGCTGTGGAACCGGTGCAGAAGAGTTTGCTGCACCTGCGCCGTCAGGTGGTGTTGGTTGACCAGCACCCGATCATGTTTTCCACTTCAGTGAACAGCAATATCGAATTTGGGATGAAGATCAGAAAAATCGGGAAATCGACTCGGCAGCGGATGGTCGACGAGGTGTTGGAGACTGTGGGCTTGAGCCGCTACAAAACCGCGCGCGCCCACGAACTCTCCGGCGGCGAGACCCAACGGCTGGCACTGGCGCGGGCTCTGGTGCTGGAGCCCGAGGTCTTGCTCTGCGACGAGCCCACGGCCAGCGTCGACACCGAAAATCAGGCCATCATCATCAGCCTGCTCCAGCAGATCAACGCCGAACGGGGCACGACCATCATCTTCACCACCCACGACCGGTTGCAGGCCGCCTCTCTCGCCCAGCACACCCTGATGCTGGAAAACGGCCGCATGGCCAACACCACCTACGAAAACAGCTATGCCTGCACCTTTCACCACAACGAAGGCAGCCAGGTCCGCTGCATTCTTCAGGGCATAACCGAAATCTCCCTTCCCGCTCCGCCGCCGGGAAGGCCGCCGATACAAACCGGACGCATTCACATCGCCCCGGAAAAGATCACCCTCGAGCGGCACGAACCCCAACCCCGTAACGGGTCAACCATGGCCGGCGCAATCATCCTTCTCATGGCCGAGGGGGAAAAAATCAGGGTTGTGGTCAATGTCGGCGTGCTCTTGGTGGTGCTGATCGATCAGGCCCGGTATGCGGAACTCCGGCCCGCTATCGGCGAAACCATCTGCCTGCGCCTTGAGGCAGACGCCATCTCCTTCTTGCAAGAGTAAGGCGGTACGCACCGGCAAAGCCGATGGTTTGAACCTGAAAACGGCCTAATCCCAAAAAATCCACAACGACAAGAGTGAAAAAAGAACTGTCAAAGGCCACTGCTGGAATTGCCGGACTCGTTGTGTCTCCAGTTCACTCTTTGACCACGGTGGCTGCTTCCCTTGCAATGGCCAATTCCTCATTGGTGGGGATGATAAAAATCTGTACGGTACTATCCGGACGGCTGATACAGCGTGCCGTTTTGGCGCGTTCGCTGTTTTTCTCAGGATCGAGCCGGATCCCAAACGCCTCCAGCCCTTTGAGCGATTCAGTTCGGACAATGGCGTCATTTTCACCGATACCGGCGGTGAAAACGATGGCGTCTACCCGGCCAAGCACCGCCATGTACGCCCCTAGGTACTTCCGGTTGCGGTAGGTCTGCACGTCGAGAGCCAGGGCAGCCCGTTTGTCGCCCGCCGCCACCGCTTTATGGATATCACGCATGTCATTCATGCCGCAGAGTCCCTTCAGTCCCGACTCTTTGTTGAGCAGGGCGTCGATGCTTTCCAGGTCCATCGCTTTGTTTTGTTTCAAGAAAAGATGCAGGGCCGGGTCGACGTCCCCGGATCGCGTTCCCATCACCAGTCCTTCCAGCGGCGTCAGACCAAGCGAGGTATCGACGCTGACCCCGCCAGCGATAGCGGTCATCGAGCAGCCGTTGCCGAGATGAACGGTAATAAGATTGCACTCGGCCAGCGGCTTGCCCAGCAGCCGGGCGCATTCGCCAGCCACGAATCGATGCGAGGTCCCATGAAAGCCATAGCGCCGCACCCGATCCTGCTCGTAGAGGCGGTAAGGCAAGGCATACATAAAGGCATGAGGCGGCATGGTCTGGTGGAAGGCGGTGTCGAACACCGCCACCTGCGGCACTGTGGGAAAAATCTCCATGGCCACCCGAATGCCGTCGAGGTTGGCGGGATTATGAAGCGGCGCCAGGGGGATATTGCGCTTGATTGCCTCGATCACCTCCGGCGTAATCCGGGTCGAGGCATGGAAATCCTCACCGCCATGCACCACCCGATGGCCGATGACACTGATTTCCGAGGTGTCGCCGATGACTCCTTTGTCTTTGTCGGTCAGCACCGCAATCACCAGCTTCATGCCGCTGTAGTGATCCGCAATCGGTTGCTCGATGATTGCCTCGCGCTCGTCCGTTGTGCCCGGGAAACAGGTGTTTTTCAGGCGTCCCACCTCCTCGCCGATCCGCTCGACCAGACCGGTGGCGAGCACCGCTTCCGTTTCCACCTCGATCACCTGATATTTGATCGAGGAACTTCCTGAATTAACGATAAAAAATTTCATATTTTATTCCGTTGCAATTCACGTTTAATGTTTCTTGGCCACCTGGGCCTGGATGGCGGTCAGGGCGACGGTATCGACAATATCGAGCACCGTGCAGCCCCGCGACAGGTCATTGACCGGCTTATTGAGCCCCTGGAGAACAGGACCCATGGCCACGGCATTGGCGGCCCGCTGCACTGCCTTGTAGGTGTTGTTGCCGGTGTTGAGATCCGGAAAGACGAAGACCGTGGCTTGTCCGGCCACGGCGGAATCGGGCGATTTGAGGGCCGCCACCTCGGGATCGAATGCGGCATCGTACTGCAACGGCCCATCCAGAGGAAAATCAAGACCCAGTTCCTTCATCATCTGCCGGGCAATGGCGGTCGCCTCCACTACCTTCTCCACATCCTCACCCGACCCGGAAATACCGGTGGAGTAGCTCAGCAGGGCAACCCGCGGCTCGATGCCGTAGATCCGTGCGGTTTCCGCCGAACTGATCGCAATCTCGGCCAGCTGCCGGGCATCGGGATTGGGCACCACGGCGCAATCGCCGAAGGCCAACACCTTGGACTGAAAACACATGATGAAAATCGAAGAAACAACCGAGACCCCCGGTTTGGTCTTGATAAACTCAAAGGCAGGCCGGATGGTCTGGGCTGTGGTGGTGATCGAACCGGAAACCATGCCATCGGCCAGCCCTTTGTGGACCATCATGGTGCCGAAATAGGTGGGATCGGACATCCGGTCCCGAGCCACATCCATGACGATGTTCTTGTGCTTGCGGATGTCGAAGTAGGTCTGGACGAAATCGTTGTAATACTCCGAGGTGGTCGGATCGATGATCTGGGCGCCATCGATGTTGATATTGAGCTTGGAGGCCTTGGCCTTGATTTCGTCGACCCGGCCCAGGAGGGTAATGTCGGCGATGCCGCGCCGCAGGATGATGTCCGTGGCATTGAGAATCCGCTCGCCCTGACCCTCGGGCAGCACAATGTGCTGCCGGTCGCTGGCCGCCTTCTCCACCAGGGAGTATTCGAACATCCGCGGCGTGATCTTGGTGGAGCGCTGGGAAACGACCCGTTTGGTCAGCTCGGAGGAGTCGACGTACTTGGCGAACCAGCCAAAGGCGGTGGCGATGCGCTTGGTGTCGGTGGGCTCAATGCGGCCGTACAGTTCATTGACGCTCTGCACCGTGTCGTAGGTATGCGATTCGACGAAGAGCACCGGCACCGGGATACCGGTCCAACCCTGGATTAGCCGCTGGACGCTGGGGCTGACTTCGATGCCGCCGGTGATTAGAATGCCGGCGATATTGGGGTAGGCCGAGGAGATCCGGCTGGCGAGGCTGGAGATAATGATGTCCGAGCGGTCGCCAGGGGTGATGATCAGGCTGCCTTCTTTGATATATTCGAGAAAGTTGCTGATCTGCATGGCTGCCACCAAGTAGTTGTCCACCAGGTTGAGCATGCTCGGTTTGCCGTAGAGTACCTCAGCCCCCAGCCAGCGCTTGACGTCGTCGATGGTGGGGTTGCCCAGAGCCTTGTTTTCCGGGATCACATAGAGCGGAAAAGCACGACCGAACTGCTCACGGCACTTGGCATTGCTGGCGGTGTCGCGGAGAAAGCTCTCCGGGGCGCGGTTGATGATGCAGGCGGTGATATCAACCCCCATTTGCTCCAGGGTGTCGATGGTGATCGCCGTATGGGTGCAGATCTCCTCGGTAGACTTATCGCGGCCCGAGGCGATGATCAGGACCGGGGCGCCGAGGTTGGCGGCGATGTTGGCGTTGAGATCGAATTCGAACCCCGGATCCTTGCCATGAAAGTCAGTGCCTTCGCAGAGGACGAAATCGTACCGGGACTCCAGCTGCTTGTATTTTTTCAGGATATTTTCGTAGAGAATCCCCTCCTTGCCGGAGGTGATCAACTGGCGGGCCTGGCTGAGCGTATAGGCGTGGGTGTCGTTGTACTCGATGTCGAGCTTGAAATATTTGAGGACCAGGTTGAGATCGTGGTCCACCCGGCCGAAAACATGGTCGTTGATGATGGGACGAAAAAAGGCGATGCGGCTGATTTCCTTGGAGATTACCTGCATGACGCCGAGAATGATGGCGGATTTACCGCTTCGCTCTTCTGCCGCGGTGACGTAGAGATTGTTTGCCATGGAAGGAGCACCTCATAGTCCCGCCTTACGCGGGGTAGGTAACAGAATGAACGGACCGGTCCCCGGCCGGAACAGGGATGCTGCTCCAGCCGGGGACCGGCGTTTGTGGTTTGCTTTCAGTCTAGAACTCTTTCAGATTCCTATCAAATCAAATCGAGAGCAACCCGAACGTCAATCCTTGAGTTGAGCGGCGATCAGTTCGGCGGTGTGCTGTACCCGGACAGGGGCGCCGTCCTGATCCATGCCACCCCTAATCTGCATGACGCAGCCAGGGCAGTCCATGGCCACCAGCGGCGCGCCGGTGTCCTTGATATTTTTGAGCTTACGCTGCAGGATCGGGGCGGAAATCTCCGGCAGCTTGAGCGAATACGAGCCGCCCATGCCGCAGCAGGTGTCGCACTCGAACATCTCGCTCAGCTCATACCCAGCCTGTTGCAGTAACTGCCGCGGCGCCTGCTCGGCATGCAGGGTCCGTTTGAGATGGCAGGAGTCGTGATAGGTGATCTTACCCAGATGCTGCCCGTCTTTCAGGGTCAATCGTCCTTCATCAATCAGTTTTTTGACCAGCGTCGAAAAGTCGACGGTTTTGGCCGCCAGTTCCCGGGCCCGGGGCATGATGTTGCTCTGGCCCAAGGACTCGAACGTGGTGATGAATTCATGGTTTAAAGCCACGGTGCAGGTCGGGCAGGCCGAGACCACATAGGTCGCTTGCTCGGCCAGCAGGGCCTCGATATTGTCCCTGGCATTCTGCGCGGCCACCTCATAGGCCCCGTTGTAGCGGGCCGGAGCGCCGCAGCAGGTCTGGTCTTCGGGAAACAGAACCTCGATACCCGCCTTGTTGAGGATCTTCACCAGGGCCTCGCCCATCTCCGGGTAGGCAAAGTCGATCAGACAGCCGCCGTAAAACACCGCCTTTTCCTGGAGATTCTTCGGCTGGTCAATGGTCTTGAAGACATCGCGAAAGGGCTTGGCGGCAATCGCCGGCAAGCTGCGGCCATCGGTGAGATCGGCCAGGAACATCGGCAAATGGCGGATGAACTTGGTGCCTTTGCTGAAAGGCTTGCCGGCAACCGAGGCGGCGCGCAACATCCCATGGAAGACGCGGCGATTGTTGACCACCGCATAGATCGATTTTTGCAGCAGGGGCACCCCCTGCTTCTTGACCAGCCGCCGCCGGATCTCCATGATCATACCGGGGATGTCGATCTTGGCGGGACAGACGTCCTTGCAGGCCCCGCACTGGATGCACAGCCCCTGGATATACTCGGAGCTCTGCAACTCATCGTACCAAGCGGTGAGGATGGTGCCGATGCCGCCGGTGTAAACCTTGCCGAAGACATGACCGCCGACCAGGCGGAAGATCGGGCAGACGTTGAGGCAGGAGGCGCAGCGGATACACTGCATGGCCTCTTTGAACATCGGATCCGCCGCCATTTCACTGCGGTGGTTGTCCATGAGGATGATGTGCAGCTCCTTCATTGAGCCGTCGCTGTTGGGAGTCGGACCGGTGATGATGCTCACATAACTGGTCAGCAGCTGGGCGGTGGCGCTTCGGGGCAGAGCCTTGAGAATCGGGGCAATGTCGCTGAAATGTGCCACCAGCTTCTCAATGCCGACCAGGGCGATATGAATCTTCGGCAACGAGGTGACCAGACGGGCGTTGCCTTCATTGGTCACCAGGGTGATGGAACCGGTCTCGGCCACGGCAATGTTCCCACCGGAGATACCCATGTCAGCCCTGAGAAATTTGGGCCTCAGTTCGTTGCGCGCGACCTTGACCAGGCGGGGAATATCAGAGGAGAGCCGTTCATCGACCTCCTTGGAAAAAATATCGGCCACTTCCTCCTTGGTCATGTGGATGGCGGGCATGACCATGTGCGAAGGGGTCTGTCCGGCCAGCTGGATGATCCACTCGCCGAGGTCGGTCTCGTTGACCTCGATCCCAGCCTTCTCCAGATAGGGATTGAGATGGATCTCCTCAGTGGCCATGGACTTGGATTTGACGATCGATTTGACGCCGTTGTCCTGGGCCACTTTGAGGATGTATTCCCGAACTTTGGCCGGGTCGTTGGTGCGGAAGACCTTGGCGCCCCTGGCCTCGGCATTCTTTTGGAACTGCTCGGACAGCTCGACGAGATGGGAAGCGGCATAGCTTTTCAGGGTGGCGATTATGCCGCGCAGCTCCTCGAAATCAATCCCCTCATAGGCCTTGGCGCGGTTAACCTTGTAGGCCTCGGAAAACTTACCCAGCGCCCCGGTGAGATTGGCGTTGTGCAGGGCCTTGTCAATGGATTGTTTGAATTCCTGCTGCATCAGTTGGTCCCTCCCAGTTGATCGACAAAAACAATAACGAGCCGCTCCGGCCCATGAACACCGATGGTCAGCACCCGCTCGATGTCGGCGGTCCGGCTCGGCCCGGTAATCATGGCGAGATAGCCGGCGTTGTCCGGCCGGGCCTCACCCAGCAAGGTGGGCATGTCGGGCCGCAAGCCCGAAGTCGCAATCAGAGCGACGTGAATGGTCGGCAGGGTGGAGACCAACCGCTTGTCAACGGCGGTTGCATCCTGCACCAGGGTGCCGGTGTCGGCCAGGGCCCAGTCCATCTGACTGATGCCGATCTTCGCCCCAGCCGCCCGGTCGCGGGTGACTTCAAACCACAGACCAACCACCTCTTCCAATTGCCGCCGGTCGATGGTGGCCAGGAAGGGACAGTCCGCAAAAACGCCATACTGCCCAGACTGATCGGCCACGCCCTCCGCTCGCAAAAATCCAACAAGAAAATCGAGCGCCTCCGCGTTGGTTGCAAAACGATGCACCTCGGCACTGACCCCTTCGGCTCTAGTTTTGAATTGTTCGAACATTGCCCCTCCCTTGTCGTCCGGCTTCTCAGCCGCACAAAGTTTGACCGGCCATCCTGTCAGCCTTTCCGGGGCCGCCCAACAGCACTGGTCAGTTTTTCTAAGTTGTAAAACCAAATTATGCATAACCATATTTCATACTAACATCCTTTGTCAACATGCTTTTTCCGGTTCTATTAAAAATATTGTTGACAAGTTTTTCAAAATGAAATAACTGGTAATACCAATTAGAGAAAACCAGAGAGAGAGGCGCACTCTTCCTGGAAACCCTTCAACCGCCCCGGCCTGGGGTTGTATGTTAACCATCCAACAGTAAGGAGTACCCACTATGCCCTGGATACAAAACTACACCCCCATAGGGGAAAGCCTCGGAATGTCGGCGCTCGTCGCCGCCGTGCCCCTGGTCGTCATCTTCGTCTGTCTCGCCGTGCTGAAGATGAAGGCCCACAAGGCAGCCTTGCTGGCTGTCGCCTCCGCATTCGCCATCGCCGTAACTGTCTGGGGAATGCCCGCCAAGCTTGCCGGACTGGCCTTTGGCCAGGGCGCAGCATTTGGCCTTTTTCCTGTATTCTACATCGTTCTTACCACCCTCTTTCTCTACAACATCACCGTTAAAGGCGGTCAATTCGAAATCATTCGAGCCTCCCTGGCCGGATTGACCGCTGACCGCCGCATCCAGGCCCTGCTGATCGCCTTCTGTTTCGGCGCCTTCATCGAGGGCGCGGCAGGATTCGGCACGCCTGTGGCCATTGCCGGCGCCACCCTGGTTGGCCTCGGTTTCCGGCCGCTCTATGCCGCTGGCGTCTGCCTGGTTGCCAACACCGCACCAGTTGCCTTCGGTGCCATCGGTATTCCGATCGTGGCTTTGTCGGCGGTCATGGGCTACGACGATGTTGGCATGATGAAACTCTCTAAAATGGTCGGTCATCAACTGCCTTTCATTTCGGTCATCATTCCGTTCTACGTCATCGTCATGATGACCGGGTTGAAAAAAGCCTGGGAAGTCCTGCCGGCGATCCTGGTTTGCGGCGTTACTTTTGCCTTGGCCCAGTGGTTGACTGCCAGTTATGTTGGCCCCTACCTGCCGGACATCACCGCCTCCCTGTCGGCCATGGCAGCCTTGGTCATCCTGCTACGCTTCTGGCAACCGAAGGAGAACTTTGTCTTCGACCACGAACAAGCAGCCACCAAGGAAGAGCATAACTACACCGGCGGCCAGATTCTCCGCGCCTGGACCCCCTATCTGTTCCTCACCCTGATGGTACTTCTCTGGGGCCTGCCGTCGGTCAAGACCAGCCTCGACAATCTGGGCAAGGTGGTCATCCCCGTCACCGGCCTTGACAACATGATCGTCAAAAAAGTCTCCACCTCCGACGTTGGTCTGCAAAAGATTGCCGTGGTCAACACCGAGATCGACAAACTGACCGCCGCCCTGCCAAAAACCGACGAGAAACTGGCCAAGGCTGTGACCCTGCTTGGCGAATTAAAGACTCTGGAAGGCGGCATGACCGCTGTTGAACAACGGCTCGTCGGCAAAGGTGCCATCTTGCCGGAAGAGCGGGTTGCCGCTTTTGAACCGATCTTCAAAAAAGCGGACGAATTGAAAAAACTGAGCGATGGCTTGGTCAAGGATAAACTAGTGGAGAAAGATCAGTTCAAATCGCTGACCAAGGCACTGAACGATCAATTGCCCACCAAGATCGCCGCCAAGTACAACTTTAACTACCTGTCCGCCGCCGGTACCGCCATCCTGATCGCTGCCTTCCTGTCGGCCATGATCTGCGGCGTCGGTTTTGGCGATGTCATGAAAATCGCCGGCAAAACCCTGTTCGACATGCGCTTTCCCGCCTTGACTGTTGCTTCGGTCCTCGGCCTTGCCTATGTCATGAACTCCTCGGGCATGACCAACTGCCTCGGCTTGATCTTCACCAAGACCGGCCACTGGTTTCCGTTCATCGCCCCGATCCTCGGCTGGCTCGGCGTTTTCCTCACCGGTTCAGACACCTCGAGCAACGTCCTCTTCGGTGGCCTGCAGAAGGCCACAGCTGAACAATTGGGCATCAGCCCGATTCTCACCGGGGCAGCCAACACCAGCGGTGGCGTTATGGGCAAGATGATTTCACCCCAATCGCTGGCAGTGGCCACCGCCGCTTGCGGTATGGTCGGCGAGGAAGGCAATTTATTCCGCTTCACCTTGAAGCACTCGCTGTTCCTGACCTTCCTGGTCTGTGTCATGGTCTACCTGCAGGCCTACTACCTGCAGTGGATGATTCCTTAAACCCTCTTCTGTCTCTCTTCTCCAGGGATCATCCGGGCGCCTCCCCCGCCCGGATGATGCGCTCCCTGGGGTGGAGGACGAATGCCACTCCGGGCGGCGGTTAACAATTCCGGCCGCCCGGAGTGCTCCTTGTAGGGACGCTTCCGCTGCCCTTGCTTAGTCAACAGATGGACAGTGCTCTATTCCCACCGGACGAGGCGAACAGACAGCCCCTCTCTCATAAGCGGAAACCATGACAACCAGTTGCATTTCAAGAAATTCTGGGTTAGAAAAGAACGCTTTGAAGCGATTTTCCTCTTTTTTTAAGGAAGACCATGAAATTCAAACCGATAAAGCCCAAAAAAGTTTCCAGCCAGATCGCTGACCAAATCCGCGAGTCTATTCTTGCCGGAGATTTTTCCCCCGGTGATAAATTGCCGCCGGAACGAGAACTGGCCGAGATGTTCGGCGTTTCTCGCCCTTCGGTGCGGGAAGCCCTCAACATCCTGTCTTCAGCCGGCCTGGTGATGTCCTATCAGGGCGGCGGCACGGTTGTACAGTCCCTGGTCGATCCCAATCAGGGCAACTCGCTGAGCGAACTGATCCGCAGCCAGCAGGAGCGTGCCCTGGAGGTAATCGAAGTGCGCAAATGCATGGAATCCTGGACCGCCTACTTCGCTGCCCAGCGTGCCCTGCCCGAAGATCTGCGCCGCATGGAGGAAATCCTGACCGGCATGGAAAGAAATCTGGCTGGTCAACTACCTTCCGAGGACCTCGACGCCAACCTTCACATTGTCATTGCCCGAGCCACCCACAACATTGTCTGGCTCCACCTGATGCAGTCCATTTTTGACGCGATGAAGGAGTTTCAGCGTGGCGTCTGGCGGGCTGTCTATCTTACCCATGAGGATCACAACCTCCTGTACCGCCATCATGCCGCCATTGTCGCCGCTATACGCACCAAAGATGCCGAGGGCGCCCGCGATTCGATGATGCACCATCTCACTTTCGCCGAACAGCGCAGCACAGCCTACGTGGCCCTCAAAGGATCCTGACAGGTACGGTTATACCCCCGTTACCGCTGTACCCTGTCGTTCTCGTCCGTTTTTTTTAAAATCACCTATCCCCCTTCGAGTAACTGCCGCGTCACCTCCTCACCTTCTATCGCTCACCTCAGCATGACCTTCTCCGCGTCGAGCGCTGCAAGATGCTGAACACCTGCATTTTTTATTTGACAGAACAGTTTCTAGGTGATAATTGGTATGACAACAATACCACCGCTGAATAAGCATCCAGCTACAGGTGTTTGCGGCGGACGGCTACCCCGGAATGGACAATCGCACCAGAGGAGAACAGTCGATATGCTTGACAAGACCATCATTGAACAGCTCGAGACCTTGGTTGGAAAAGAAAATGTGTTGACCGGCAAGGTCGACATGGTGGCGTACAGCTATGACGCCACCGCTGATATGCCGCGGCAGACGCCGGATGTGGTCGTCCTGCCCACCAGTGCCGAGATGGTCCAGGAGATAGTCAACCTGGCCCGGCGCAACAAAATTGCCATTTATCCCCGTGGGGCCGGCACCAATCTGAGTGGCGGCGCCATCCCCTTGAAAAAAGGGATCGTCCTCTCGTTCCAGAAAATGAACTCGATTATCGAGGTCGACGCGGCCAACCTTACGGCCGTCGTACAGCCCGGCGTGGTCATCGCCGCCCTCAACTCCGCCGTCGCCCCGCACGGCCTGATCTATCCGCCCGATCCTGGTACCGTTGCCACTGCCACCATGGGTGGTTCGGCAGCCGAGAATTCCGGCGGTCTGCGCGGTCTAAAATACGGCGTCACCAAGAACTACATCATGGGCATGGAAGTGGTGCTGGCCAATGGCGAGAAGGTGCGTTTCGGCGGCAAGACCGTGAAAAACGTCACCGCCTACGATTTCTCCAACCTCTTTGTCGGCTCCGAGGGCACTCTGGGCATCATCACCGAGTTGACCGCCAAACTGATCCCGGCTCCCAAATTCCGCCGCACCATGACGGGTGAGTTCAAAACGCTCGCCGATGCGGGCAACGCGGTGGCCGGCATCATTGCCGCCCAAGTCATTCCCGCCACCTTGGAGATCATGGACCGGATGACCATCCGTACGGTCGAGGATTTCGCCCATATCGGCCTGCCGGTAGACGCCGAGGCCCTGCTATTGATCGAGGTCGATGGCATGTCCGAGGATGTGGTCCGCGCCGAGGCCGAGGCGGTGATGCAGGTGGTTCGCGACAATAACGGCGGGCTCAAAATAGCCGAGACCGACCAGGAACGCGACCAACTGTGGACCGCGCGCCGCAATGCCCTGCCTGCCCTGGCCTCGCTCAACAACACCGTTATCCTCGAGGACGCCACCGTGCCCCGTTCACGGATCACCGACATGCTGATTGCCTGTGAGGCGATCGGCAAAAAATACAATCTGACCCTGGGCACCTTCGGTCATGCCGGTGACGGCAATCTCCATCCTACCATCCTCTGTGACAAGAACAACCAGGATGAAATGGGCCGCATGCACAAGGCGGTTGATGAAATCTTCAAGGTGGCCCTGAGCTTCGGCGGCACCCTGTCCGGCGAGCACGGCATTGGCGTGGCCAAGATGAAGTACCTGGGCGATGAACTCGGCCAGAGCGGCCTCAATCTGATGCGCAATATCAAGGAATCGCTAGATCCGGAATATGTCCTCAATCCGGGCAAGATGGTCCCTTTGCGGGAGGCCTGATTATGGCAATTACAGAAAAGACCCGGGAGCTACGGACCGGGAAAACCTACCACGACGACCTCGCTATTGTCCGCGAGGAACTCGACAAGTGCATGAAGTGCGGCAACTGCATGTCCGTGTGCCCGGTCTACGGCGCCGACAAGCTGGAAACCTCGGTCACCCGCTCGAAGATTGCGGTGGCTGAGGCGGTGTTGGACGGTGAATTGGAACTGGACGACCCCCAGGTCTACGAGATGCTGTTCAACTGCCTGGTCTGCAAGTCCTGCATGACCAACTGTCCGACCAAGGTCAATTTCGACCGGATAATGCTGGCGCTGCGAGCGGCCTTGGTGCGGAAGAACGGTCTCCCCTGGCTGAAGAAAATGATCTTCTCCACTCTCAAACACCCCAAGCTCTTCGATGCGGGTATGCGTGTCGGCGCGGCCTTGCAGGGGCTCGCCTTCAAAACCGAGGAGGGTGGCAAGGCAATCTCGCCCCGTTCGCCCTTTGCCCGGGTGGGCGGCCCCATCGGTTTCGATAGTGAGAAGCAGATGCCCAGCCTCAATATCACCCCGCTGCGCGATCGGGTGCCCGAAGTGGTGAAGGTTGCTGGCGCCACCATGAAGGTCGCCTTTTTCACCGGCGATTCCTTGAACTACTTTTATCCCGATGCCGGCCAGGATCTGATCGATGTGTTGGTCGCCAACAACATCGAGGTCCATATCCCCAAGGCTCAGAATTGCTGCGGCGTGCCAGTCTTGGTACATGGCGACATTGAAACCGTGCGAACATTGGCCCGCAACAACATCGACACCTTCGACCAGACCGGCTGCGAGTATTTGATCACCGGCTGCGGTTCCTGCGGCGGGGCCTGGCAGCACGATTATAGCGAAATCCTTGCCGCCGACCCGATCTACGGTCCCAAGGCGGAATATTGGGCCAAGCGGACCTATGACATCTCCACCTTCCTCACCCGGATCATTAAGCTCCGGCAACCCACGGGGAGAGTGGATCGGGTGGTGACCTACCACGATTCCTGTCATCTCAAAAAGTCGATGAAGGTTGCGGCCGAGCCGCGCGAGATCCTTAAAGGTATCCCCGGCATCACCTTCAAGGAGATGTCGGCCCCGGATGCCTGTTGCGGGAGCGGCGGCTCCTATGTTCTCTCGCACCATGAAACATCCGCTGTCATCGGCCGGAAAAAAGCCGAGGACATCAACCGAACCCAGGCCGATACCGTCTCCGTCGGCTGCCCCGCCTGTATGATGCAGCTCCTGGACAACGTCCATCGCGCCGGCGGCCAGCAGGAGGTGGTGCACTACATTTCCCTTCTGGCAGAATCGTATCGCAAAGGGCAGGCAGCTGAAAATCAGACCCGGTAACGACAACCGATGACCCAGGATTAAGGATTGCGAGGGCAATTGCTTGGCGTTATTATTTTCCAAATTGTCCCTCGCTTAAATCTACCCCAAACTTGGTGTGGTGATGAGGACAAAAGGAAATTTCGGCGAGAAATTGATACCGCCACCGTCTTGGGTAGGCTCATGGGCATCTCGCCGACAGCGCCTGGATTGGAAAAAGAGGGATGATCCTTGGCGCAAAACTCGCCCTTTCGGTGGAGCGGCAACTTAAAGTAACATGAGAGAATACTAGATAGCTAAAGGAGTTGGTATGCAGATTGGATTTATCGGATTAGGTCATCTGGGCAAAGCGATCGCCGGCAGATTGATTGAATGTCAACACTCGTTGACGGTCTGGAACCGGTCGGTGGAGAAAAGCGAAGGACTGCAGGCGGTCATCGCCTCGTCGCCGGCAGAGGTGGCGCGGGGGGCTGAGATCATCAATCTCTGCCTGTTCGACAGCGCTGCGGTCCGCAATGTTTTCACCCAGGAGAACGGACTGTTGAGTACCGATCTCCAAGGTAAAATCATCATCGACCACACCACCAACCATTTTCGGGACGTGCTCGCCTTTCATGACCTTTGTGCTCAGGCCGGTGCGATCTACCTGGAGGCACCGGTGCTCGGCAGTGTCGTTCCCGCCACCCAGGGGGCCTTGACCGTTCTGGTCAGCGGCAAAAAAGAAGGGTTTATCAAAGCCGAACCGGTGCTGGCCCAAATCGGCAAGCATCTGTTCCACCTGGAAGCACCGGGGATGGCCACGAAAATGAAATTAATCAACAATCTCGCTCTGGGCAGCATCATGGCTACTCTGGCCGAAACCGTTGCCTTCGGCGAAAGCGCCGGGATCGACAAGGCCATGGTGCTTGATATCCTCAATGTCGGCGGCGGCCAGTCGCTGGTCCTCAACGCCAAGAAGGCCAAACTCCTGGCCGAGGATTTTTCACCCCATTTCTCCAACGGCCTGATCTACAAGGACCTGCATTGCCTCCAGGATTTCGCCTTTGAACAGAAACTGCCGCTGTTCACCGGGGCGGTGACCAAGGAACTCTTTGGCCGCGCCATTGCGGAAGGCATGGAGTCGCTCGATTTTTCATCGGTTTACAAACTGTTCAAACGCCCCTGAGGTGCTGAACGAATTTTCATCCCCTCCAGTTCTCCGGGAAGGATACGCCTTCCCGGAAACGTCCTTTTGAAAAAAAATTAGGTCCACCCACCACGTTTTTTAAATAAAAACATGGAGAGTGGACCTGTTTTTTCCGGGAGGATACTACTGCTGCAGCAGCGAGAAGATCGCTTCCCTGATGGCCTCGGTGGTATCGAGTTGTCGATGACGCCGGCCAGGGTAATGGCGCCGGCGCACTGTTGGTGGCGCTGATCAATCAGGCCAGGCATGCGGAACTCCAACCTGTCATTGGCGAAACCATCTACCTGCCTGGGGCAAGACGCCATCTCCTTCTTTCCTTACAAGTCAATAATGCCCGATCCCCTCGGTACCATGGCCATTTCCCGAAGCATGAGCCAAAATGGGCTAGCAGCTACTTTCCGCCTTTCTCGATGCTCATTTTCTTAGAAACTGCAAACCACTTCTGGGCATTACCGGGATCCTCCTTCTTGCCATAGGGCAGATACCAGATTTCCACATCCACAGTGAAGTCGTTGGCAATGATTGTCCGGACTAGTTTGCCATCCACGGTGGTTTCCTTATACACAGGAATAGAAAACTGTTCCTTGACAGTCTTATGGGGCGGCAGACTGGTATCACGAAGCAGTCCGCTTTTCTCGTAGGGGCCTCTGCCCATCTTGTCGCCACGGCCAAACTGCTGTGGAACAGGCATGAAAATTTTCTCATTCTTGTAGAATACGTTGCCATCCAATGTTTTCGCGGTCACATCCAGGACCACCCGGTTAGGAGTGGGTCAGCCATCGGGGATGGCATGACCAGCCTTGTTGGTGATCGCCACCACAACGTTTGCTGCCGGGGTTGTGGTCGTGACATCGCGCCACTGGAACGCCTGTGCTTCTACATTGACATCAAGAGCCATTTTGGCCATTTCAGCAGATCGATAGCTTTGGATATTGTGCCCAAGCTTGCTCTTGTGCATGTGGCATTCCTGACATTTTTCCTGCCCGCCTTCAGGAATATAGGCATAGAGATGCGTTCCATAGAGGGTCGCGCACTGGGTCGGGTTGTCATGCTCAAAGTTTGGTCCGAGTCCATGACACTGCCCGCAGAGGATTGATTCCTTCATGATCTTACTCTGCTTCATCACCGGATGGGAAGGATCCTCATGGACGCCATCCTTGCTGCCGTAGACCGTATCCTTTTGCGGATAGCCGTCCGTCCATTTATGAACGATGGCGTTTGTCCCATGACAGATGGTGCAGCCGATATTAAGCGTTTGCAGGGTTTGTCCAGCCTTTTCATCGCCATCGGCAAAGGCGTAGACATTCTTGACAATTTCCTTGGCAACGCTGTCTTCCGCATCCTGCAGTTGCGGCAGATGGCATTTCGTGCACATCATCAGTTGCTTGACACCGACGTCCCCCGGCGTTTTCACTCCTGAATAGGGCCATTCTTTCAGTCCGTTTTCAATGGTGGTTTTGATAGTTGCCGCTGTCCTGCCGACCTGAGCATCCCCGAAAATCGAACGGGCGTGGATAGACTTCTCCCATTGTGCATGAATTTCAGGGTGGCATTCTTTACATGAGGTTGAATCATACCTTGCCGCCAGTTCGGCAATGGTTTTTGCCTTTTCCTCTGCCGCCAAAGCGCCTGTGATGACAAGCGGCATCACCGAAAGGCCAAGCAATAGGTGTTTTCTCTTGAATAATCCCATACCCCCTCCTGTCTGTAATGTTTAACGAACATAAACGAAACAACATGACAGCAATTCAACTTGTTCCAACAAGTCTACACGACCCTCCTTTGTCTTCTGGGGAAAAGCATTGTGGCAAGAAACACTCTGCAAACAAAGAACATTCAATTTTTTTGGGAAATTCAGACGATAGCCTCGCTGAATCAAAATTTGCAAAGATTACAGAATTTGGCAATGTATTTCTTGGTTCCTAACTTCGCCGGTTGCTCGACGGTTGCAAATGCGAGCGGGCAGGCTTGTATCTTCCATTAAAAAAACCACGTTGAATCGCAGTTGCAGCAATGGGCTTTGGTGACGACACCGGTCTTTTTTCTGATCGGCTTAATATACACACGCCCTTTTTTTCGGCATTGTCTGCAAATGAGATCCTGGTCTAATTTTTCATCTGGATTAATCGAGTACCAGTACCCGAGGCATACGAGTATGAATACCAATAGAAGGATGAAAGAAAACTTCGCCATGCTGCTATCCTCTATAATGGTAAGGCAATCATGATCTTCAATAGGATCTGAGCATTTCGTGATCTCTACCCCTTTAAGGAGTTGATACTTGATTGCCCAACTTGGCGGTAAAAATACCGAGTACTTCCATGTGCGCCAGAGTCCGGCTGGCTCCTAGAGTTTGGAAAAACTTAGAACAATAGATGGAGGCTGACCTGAAGAGGTTCAGGCGGGTTGTACACTCAAGACAACCCGCCGATTAAGAACAAACGGTACGGTTGTTTATTTCTTATGACATACGCCGCACTTGGCGAGTTCTGGCTTGTTTTTGGTGTGGCAGTCTTTACAAAGAGCATGAGCGGCATTCTTGAAGGAGTTGACCTTCTCAGGCATGCCGGCCTTGCTGTTGTGACAGGTCTCGCATTTTTCAATTTTCTGCCCTTCCACGTACGCAACCTGTTTGCCGTCCGCTCCCTTGCTGTGGTGGCAGGTGCCGCATTCCAACCGTGCTTGGTGTGCTCCATGCGGAAACTGAGCAGGCTTTGGCGTAGCCGCGGGATCAACGGTGGCCTGCAGGGTCATCTCTGCCGGTCCTTTATCCACGGCACCGGCAGTATTCGCAAGCCCAATGGCACAGCTACAAAACAAGGTGGCGCTGAACAACAGCATTTTTTTCATATCACTTCTCCTTCTTTTATATTGTATACGACAAAAGACTGCAGCAGGTGAGGTGAAATTCATCAACCGCAGCCACAAGATTCGTTGGATCTTAACCGGTTACATTATAGCGCTGCATTTGCCTGTAGAATGTAGAGCGGGCAACCCCCAAGAGTTTGGCAGCTTTCGCCCTGTTGTTGTTTGCTTGCCGGAGAGCGCCACGTATCCTCTCCTCTTCCGATTGATACTGAAGAACAGGTTGAACCACCTCAGACAAGGTGTTTTGAATAATAGGGGGTGGAAATAAAGGTGGTGACAGAATTTCTTTGTTTGGAGGTTTTTGCAATTCTGCTGGTAAATGTTTTACTTGCAATACCCCTTCCTGGCAGAGGACGCAGGCCCTTTCGATGACATGCCGCAACTCTCGGACATTCCCCGGCCAAGTATACCGCATCATGCACTCAAGAGCTTGATCAGAGATTAAGGCAATTTTTTTGCCAAGTTGTTTCCGAAAGATTTCCAAAAAATGGTTGGCAATCAAAGGGATGCTGACGATCCTCTCACGAAGTGGGGGGAGGTTTATTTCAATGACTTTTAGGCGGTAGTACAGATCTTCCCTGAATTTTCCCAATTTCACCATTTTCTGAAAGTCAACATTGGACGCGGCTATGATCCGGACATCGACGTGTATTGGTTCATCCTGACCCAATGGGGTAAAAGTCTTTTCCTGGAGGAAACGTAACAGAAACAACTGGGTCCGAGGCGAGATGTCTCCAATTTCATCAAGAAATAGTGTGCCGCCATCGGCTTGGAGCAATCGGCCGGCCCTGTCCCTGTCCGCACCGGTAAAGGAGCCTTTACGATGCCCAAACAGTTCACTTTCCAATATGTTTTCGGAAAAAGAAGCGCAATCCATCTTGATAAGCGGCTTGTTGCATCGTGAACTTTCGGCGTGGAGAGCCTCTGCCACCAGTTCTTTGCCGGTCCCGGACTCGCCGGTAACAAGAACGGACGTATCCACTTTCCCAATATTTTCGATCAGGCTATACACTCTTTGCATCGCCGGACTTGAGTCGACAAAGCCATGAAAGGACGTGCGATTTTGATCCTTATCTAACGGTTTGGCAACCGTCAAATCTCTGGCGACGATTACAACACCTTGAAGTTCGTTATTCTCGTCCCGCAAAGGGGAAGCATTGATGCTGACCATCTTTGTTGTATGGGCTGGAGTCGTGTATTCAATGAAGTGTTGCCTGACCTCCTGGCCACCCTGTAGAATCCGGCGAACATCGTCCGTGCAAGCCTGACACAACCCATCAAAATGACATAAGAGTGAATCAATTGGCCACCGGCGAAGATCCGGGCATTTACCAGTAGTTGTATAATTGAGCCATTTTTTTGCGGCTTCATTCAGTTGAACAATCCGCAATTGCGAATCAACGGTAATAATCGCATCACTGACCGAACGAAAAATAGTATCCAGGTATCGGCGATATTTTTCGTTTTCCTGCTGAAGGCGCTGGGATTTGTTGACCACAAACCAATGCTGGAGGGCACGTTTGGTAAAATGGAGCAACGTCTCTTTATTTACCGGCTTGGAGAGATAGTCAAAAGCACTGTGTCGTATGGACTTAGCGGCAGATTCAAGGTTAGGAAAGCCGGTGATCATGACAACGGGACATTGCACTCCTGATTCTCTGATTTTTTGCAGGAGATCTGTTCCGCTGGGCCCGATCAGCACTATATCGCTGATAATCAAATCATATTTTGCCTGGCTGAGAGCTTCCAGGGCCGCATCAACACTTTCTACTGTTTTGACAGATTGATATCCTTCGGCCTTCAGAAATATTTCAAAGGTCTGCCTGATGGACTCTTCATCGTCGACAATGAGAATATTGGCGGAATAGAGATTCTCATACATAGGGCTAGATTCCTGTTGGCAGCTCAATGATCATTTCGGTAAATTTTTCAATGATAGAGTTAACGTACAGATTACCACCATGTTCCTTAACGATGCCATAACTGATACTGAGCCCGAGCCCTGTTCCCTTGCCGGGTGGTTTCGTACTGAAAAACGGCTCAAAGATATGTTCTAATATAGACTGAGGCAGACCTGTTCCGTAATCCTTGACAATTATATTAAAAAATCGGTGTTCCTCATCATTATTCTCGAAACAGGATATTTCAATAATTTTTCTCTCATCAAACCCTGGATATCTATCGTTTAAGGCATAGCGGCTGTTACTGATGAGGTTTAACAGGACTTGTTGTAATTTTCTAAAATCAGCCACGATCAGGGTGTTTTCGCTTGGAAAATTAGTCACAATCCTGATTCCTTCCTTCTGCAATTGATGATTAACCAAGGAAAGACTTGTTTTGACAATTTCCACAGGATTGACGGGTTCCCGCAAGCCGATATCTGCCCTTGCGAATGATATTAAGTTCCTGGTAATAGTTGCTATTCGATCTCCTTCTTTCATAATCTTCTGCACCATATCAATGCCTGCCGGATCAAAATCATAAGTATCCAGCAGTATCTGGGCAAAATTAATAACCCCGGTAATTGGGTTGTTGACCTCATGGGCAACACCAGCAGCCAGTTCACCGAGAGCGGCAAGGTTGGCATTGCGGATGTAATCCACCTTGCGAATCTCATCGCGGGTAAGCTCCCTGGCGGTCAATAATATTTTATCGACTTCGCCATTTGCGTCTTTTACTGGTGAAATTGAAAAAAGATATTCCCCATAGAGGCCGGGAAGGCGTGTCTCTTCCGCCTTTGGCGTACAGTTTTTGAGATATTCTTCCAAGGGACATTTGATATGGGGTAAACGGCCACCATGAACAATCTTGCAGATTCCCTGGCCAATAACTTCCTCCCTGGTTTTTTTAGCCGCCTTCAGGGTTGCTTCATTGGCCTCGATAATTATTCCATCCGGCCGGACCACCAGGAAAGGTTCTTCAACGCCGTTGAAGATCTGCTCCCACATTCCGGAAGTCAATGCTTTTAGAGGAGCACGGTCCCCGTCGCCGGGCACGATGTTTGTAGGTGAAGTATTGCTGTCCATTTCGTTCTTCATACCCACAGGGTGCACACTGAGTCACACCCTGTGGGTCTCATAGATACAGATGACGGTTGTCTCTCTGCACGGATAAACGTTGTGCTCGTTGATAAGGCTGATGCCTGGCGGAAACAACCCGAGTTAAATTGGGGCATGGCAATGGTCCGGTGCGGGGGATCTTTAGAATCATATTTTTCAGTTGTCATACGCGATCAGCTGCCACCGAAAATCCCCAAAACTAACCTGAAATACGTCCTTTAATTTCAAAGCGTTCAGCTTCACAAGTTGTATCGGTTACCATTGCCAACGCCAAGAAGCCTGATGCCAGATGAAACAGTTGTTCCCGCCATGGCGAATGTTTGCGCAAAAGAACAGCCCACTCTAGATATTATATTGATCATGAATATAAATTTTTTTGAAGAGCATTTCACCAAATATAAATGCTGCCAAAAAGAAGAAGGTGACCCCGACAGAAATCATGATTTCGTGCAAGCTAGGGCTATACGAGTAATATTGCGGGAGATCGACAACATTATAATCCTGAAAATGGGGAACAAGCTGGCCAACGATGACTAAATCATAGAAAAGGACATAGGCGCCGATCAAGCAGGAAATACCTGCCAGAGCCAAAACGATAACGTTTTTCCCCTTTGTGAGAGAAATGAGAGCGAGGGGGAGCAAGACCGCCAATCCAACCTCTCCAATCCAAAAATTCTTGGCAAAATCACCCTGAACAAGCAGAGCCATCGCCTCAGGATTATTGGTAAATTTTGGGACAAATCCGCCCATAATTTTAACGATTGTGAAATAGGAAATGCCGAGCAGAAGCACAAAAAACAACCTTCCCGTGGCCAGGAGGGCCTTTTCATCTTGGCTCCGCAGGCTCTGCTTGTGAAAAATTGAGCCAATCCAGTTGAACAACAAAATGGCCGCACAACCGGTCAGGGCAGAGAGGGAAAGAAAGTACAATGGCATATAACCTTCACTCCAGAATCCCCTGGAACCAAGGAGTTCCATGTCCGAGTTCATGTTCAGATTTCCTATGATCACCACCGCAAAAGCGATAAATCCAAAGACTCTTGCGAACTTTTCTCGTCGTATCATCAGTAAAAGAAAATTACAGATCGTAAAGACCGTGAAGAGACTGTAGATAGTTGCCTTCCACCAGATATTCGAGAAGGGTTGCGGGGAAAACAGCGCGTAATAACCAACGCGCCATGGCGTCTCAATCTCAAGAGCGATGCACAAAAGGCCTGCGGCCATTGCGATAAGGGAAAGGAAAACCGTCCGGGTAACAAGAGGTTTGAACGTATCGAGACCAAAGATCTGTCCCAGAGATGAAATCATACAAAGACCGGTGGAAAGGCAGGCAAAGAAGACGTAAGGGGTAATGAGAAGTCCCCAGGGCACCTCTCTGGTTGTCCCAAGAGTATGATGATGACCGACGAGCATGGTGTGAAGACCGAAGGCAAGGCCAATTACACAGATGAGCGTCAGCCCCACAAAAATCAGGATCTGATTCATGGGAGGCAAGGTTGATGTGTCTGTATTGGTGTAAAAATTCATGTCTTTTTCCTTTGCTTTTCTTCTAGGGTTAATGTGTTATTTGTCCAAGCCTGGTTTCAGGCGTCCGTCGCGTCCATATAAAAAATGTTCGGCAGGGTGCCTGATTCCGGCTTAAGGACCCAAAATACATTTCCACGAGTGTGGATCAACTTGTAGGCTTCTGTCTCCGGATCCGTAAGATCCCCGAAAATTCGGACACCAGCGGGACAGGCAGCGCTACAGGCCGTCGTCTTCCCGCCGCTTTCTTTCAGTTTGGTGTCAAAACAGAAGTTGCATTTATCGATAGCCCGATCCTCTTCCTTATAGTACCGTTGGTTATAAGGACAAGCCGCCATGCAGGTCTTGCAGCCGATACATTTCTTAGGACTCATCAGGACAATACCAGTTGTAGCATCTTTGTAGGTAGCTCCGGTGGGGCAGACCCGCACACAGCTCGGCTGGTTGCACTGATTGCACAGGATGGGCATGAAAGCGCGTTCTTGTTCGCCCTCAGCGTTTGGGATTCTGCGTTCCAGAATGGTGGTGCGATAACCATAGGCCGGAACACTGTTCGTACGTACGCATGCCTCCATGCAGAGCTCGCAATCGATGCATTGACCTTGACGAATGACCATTGTGTAGTGTGGTTTATAGGGGAATTGACCCGCAGGCGGCACCACCTTGCCGCCCCTATAAGCACCTTGCGCCTGGGCAGAAGTCAAAGAAAAAATCGATCCTCCTAAAAACACCCCTGTAACAACGAGGCCGAATTTCAAGAATTGGCGGCGCTCTTTTAAGCTTAGGGTTTCAGGCCCCTCATTTTTCAGCTTATCCAGTTGTATCCCTTTCATTTTGTTCTCTCTCCTAAGTCCACCATCGCAGGCCACCTACTCAAAGACTCGCTCATAAGAGCGAAGTTTCTGTTAGCTGGCCCACCCTCTATATTTCAGTTCCGAACTGCTCATCGTTGCCTCATTGTATTCCCTTCCTGAGAATTACCGCGCACTGCTCTCCATTCTGAATGATTTTCCCAAGTATTTGCTTTTGATCGCCATTGCCATTGGCATTTTCCTTCTCACAGAAGTCTGCCAACAGTTGCGAATAGTTGATGATGCCGTTGAGTCGGTTTGTTGCTTCATTAATAATTGCAGAAAACTCCGCTTCTCTCCTCTTGTATGCCAAGTCACCAGGCTCATTCTTTGTATTTTTTTGCAATAAATGATTAAAAGCGGCGACTACAGCGCCGACCTCCGCGCTCCTCCCTCCCGCTTTGCCAAGGTTAAGTGGAGCGCCGTCCAGCAGCGCCTGTTTAGCCTCTTTGGCCAGGGCGATGAGCGGTTTGACCGCTTTCAAGTAGAGCATGATAAGGCTAAAGCAGGTCAAAGAGATGATCATGCCCATCAAGATCAGTGCTGTTTTCTGGTACTCCATGACCCTGTTTTTCATCCCATTGACAACAACGCGATCGAATTGCAGGAATTGTTTATTCATGAGACGAAGCTGACCCATGATCTGCAAAATCAAATCATCATTCGCCGGTTTCTCGGCGAGATTTCGCAAGTTGACGACCGCGCGTCCGAAATCCAACTCTTGCAAAAAAGAAAGCTTGTATTGGGTCGGAATCAAAGGATTGTCGAGCAAGGCGACGTACCTGCTTTGAAACTTCTCAAACTCTTTGGCCGCACCAAGGAGCTGTGATTGATCACGAGACAACAGGGCTTGCGTGGCCTGATCCTGTAAGGTCGTGTAGAGAAAAATGGTGCTTTCACTCTCTTGAACAATAGTGCTGTAATCAATAGCCAAGTTGCTTTTCCGAAAACCGGTAAGCACAAGAACCGCCAATAAAAGTGCAGTGCCTAAAAAGGTTACAGCGCTTAATCTACGTAGCGATCGCATCTGCCTTCTCGTCCAGCGTTGACTGACCGCCACTGCAGTGTTCTTTATAGCTGCAGGTTGTGCAGTCATTTTCAGGTTCTTCCGTATTTGCCCCTTCTTTTGTTGCGCTGCAGTTGACAATAATAGCAAACTCCTCTCCATCTAGAGTTTCCACCTGGAGGAGAATTTCAGCGAGATCTTCAAGAAGCGCCCGCTGCTGTGTTAAAATACGAACTGCTTCTTCATAGCAGCTGGTGAGGAGTGCATTCACTTCTTGGTCAATGAGCCTGGCGGTTTCGTCGCTCATGGGTAAACGCCCACCGGCTCCGGCAATAAAACCGCCACTGGCAATGGAAAACGCCTGAGGGCCGAGAGTGTCACTCATTCCCCATTTGCAGATCATATCCGTGGCTATTTGCGTGGCGGTAAGGAGATCCCCTTGGGCACCCGTTGATTGCTGGTTAAAGATCAGCTCTTCTGCAGCCCTGCCGCCCATCAGAACAATGATTTTAGTGCGCAGGTATTCCTTGGAATACGCTGGGTGATCACTGATCGGTAATTGTTGGGTTTGACCAAGAGCCATCCCTCTCGGGACGATGGTGATCTTGTGCAACGGATCGGCATTGGGAAGATTGTTGGCCAAGATTCCATGCCCTGCCTCATGGAAGGCAAGGATGTTGCGTTCCTTGTCGCTCATGACCATTCCCTTGCGCTCAATCCCCATGAGGATACGATCCCGGGCCTTTTCAAAATCTACATTGAGGATTTGCTCTCTTCCTTTTCTTGCTGCCATCAAAGCGGCCTCATTGACGAGGTTTGCCAGTTCCGCACCGGTAAAACCAGGAGTCGCTTTGGCCAGGTTGTCAAAATCTACTTCTGGATGCAGCGTAACCTTGCGGCCATGCACCTCGAGAATGGTCTTTCTGCCTTTCAGGTCCGGAGGAAGAATGTTGATTTGCCGGTCAAACCGGCCTGGCCGTTTCAGGGCGGGATCGAGGATATCCGGTCTGTTGGTGGCAGCCAGAACGATAATGGTATCTCCTGTGTCAAATCCATCCATTTCAGACAGGAGGGCATTAAGGGTCTGCGCCCTCTCTTCCTGGCCTCCGGCAGAGGGACCACTTGATCTGCTTGCGCCAACCGCGTCGATTTCATCAATAAAAATAATGCAAGGGGAGTTTTTTTTAGCCTCTTTGAAGAGATCCCTGACCCTTGATGCCCCTACACCTACAAACATTTCAACAAAGTCGGAGCCGCTGAAACTGTAAAAAGAAACCCCCGCCTCGCCGGCGACCGCTTTAGCCAGCAGGGTTTTACCGGTTCCGGGAGGGCCTTGAAGAAGGATGCCCCTCGGGATGGTCGCGCCAATCTTCTTGAAGTTGTCAGGGTGCTTAAGAATAGCAACAATCTCTTCCAACTCCGCTTTAACTTCAGGGATCCCGGCAATATCATCAAAGGTGAGACTAAGCTCTTTGCCACCCTGTTTGACCAGTTTGTCACTGGCAAACGTACTCTCCTCCTTCTCCTTGGGCTGCAGTGACCACCAAACCACCACAATAAAACCGACCACGAACACAGAAATAATCGTTATGTAAATCAGATTAAATCTATCTTCTTTGACTACAATACTAACATTATCGTCATGAATTTTTTCGAGAAAATTATTAACATCCGGTACCGTGGTCATAAAAGAACGATTATCTCGATCAGTGAACACGACCCTGTTGCCAGTAAACTCAAACTTAACGATCTGATTATTATTGAGCAGCTCAACAACTTTGCTATAATCCTTACTCGGAAGCCTGTGCTCTAAAAACCACAGCAAAGATCCTAGCATGCACAAGACAGACACGAGAAAAAAAATGAATAAGTTTCTAACAAGACGAGCCATTACAATTATATTTCCATAAATTAAAAATAGTTAAAATAAAATTTATATCAATACGCTTGTCATTAACATGAAAAAATTTGTTTATAATATAAGTATAATTTATAATATAACAATAGCCGATATGATGGTCAGTCTATCGGCTATTGTTATTTATGTATGTAGTTGATAATTCTATCAAATAATTTATTTCACATCTCCATTGATTATACTACATTCCTGTTACAGCTCTAAACCAACCTTGGACTAGTTGAATTGGTCCACCTGCTTGATACATAGCACTTCCAAGGCATGCAAAAGCCCATAATCCAACAAGCCCTGCAAAAGCAGCTACACTTCGAATAACAATCTTATCGACTACAACTTCTGTTGACTCTTCAACTCGACTGTTATCCTGAACTATACTCTTGCTTCGCTCTGCTACAAGTGTCCTGTCACTCATGGTATATCCTCCCAAGGTTAATGCATTGTTTTTAAGGTTAGCACATCGATCTTCTAATTGTTTCCAATCACCTTTTGTCTAATCTTTAGCACAATGCGTGCCAATACAATGCGAAGGATATGTTCGCCGCGTCTTCCATTAAAGTATCTTGCTATTTTAGCGCATATTAATTAATTTTTTCGCAAGAAATTCCGACAAGATCTTGAAGACCTGTGCCAGAAGACATTCTATCAGTGTCCCACAAGCGCCCCACAAGTGTTCTATATGTGTCCCACAAGTGTCCCACAAACATTTCCGAGTGTCTCGTTAGTGTCCCATAAGTGATAGCAGTGCCAGCATCAGAACAAGCCGTTCAGTAAATACTCCACTACCAACAAGGTTCATTGAAGGGTTGAATCAAGGAACAGAAAATGGCAAAAGGAACGAGACGGAAACACGCGGCGAGTTTCAAGGCTAAAGTGGCCTCATTGGCATTGGCCGCCGACAAGACGTTGGCCGAACTGGCACAACAATTTGCAAGGCACCCCAATCAGATTACGGATTAAAAGCAGCAGCTCAGTGATCGAGCTGCTGATATATTTGGCAGGAGCTCCGAGTTGAATCCCCCGGTGCACACGAAGGCCACGATTGGGCAACTGACCCTGAAAAACGATTTTTCAGAAAACGCGTCACCAAGGATTTATACATGGAGCATCCGTTCATGGGCGCTCGCATGCTCCGTAATCAGCTCAACCGGGCAGGCCTTGCGGTGTGGCCCGCAAGCATATCGGCACGCTGATGAAGCGTTATAGGGTTAATGCTTTATAAACGAAAACCGAGAACCAGCAAGAAGCAGCACCCAATTCACAAAATTTCCCCTTACCTGCTGCGGGGTTTGGCCATTAACCAATGGCGGATCAGGTTTGGGCGCTGGATGCGATGTACATCCCCATAGTCAAGGGGCACACCAACCTGGTTGCTGTTATTGATAGGGCCAGCCGAAAAGTTTTGGCCGCAAATATAGCGATCACCTTGAAGGCCTGCCATGCGGTCAAGGTGCTGCAAGAGGCATGCAACCATCATGGGTACCTGAGGTCGTTAACACCGATCAAGGCAGCCAATATACCGCTGAAGAATCCGTGCAAGCGGTTGAAGACCGAGGATGCAGGCTCAGCATGGACGGTCGTTGCGCCTCGTGGGACATCGTTATTATTGAACGAATATGGAAATCGCTGAAATACTAGCAAATCTATTACACGCTTATGACTCGGTCAACGAGGCTCGCAAATCGATCATGCAGTATCTGGATTGGTACAACCGATCCAGGCTTTATTCAAAATTAGAGAAAAGAACACCAGGCGAAGCGTACGCCGTGATGCTGCCGACGGTTAAACTGGCAGCATAAAAAAATTAGAGATCCCACTTTAAAACAGCACATCCTTGTTCAACCAAGTCGAGGCGCTTTTTGCGCAATACAATGATTTTTCCAGCTCAAATAAAAGTACTGTTTTTTAGAAAAATCTCATAATTTTCATTATTTTAGTTACTGAAATATTTTATTTCAAATAAAGTTACCTACAAATCATAAATCACAAAAGGAAATGACATTGAGACAACTGCAACCGATTTTCTTATTTATTTCATTATTATTTTATTCTACCAATAATTCAGCGCATGCAGAAACGATGAAAGGAACCATCGATTCCGTAATAGATGGTGATTTAATCACGATTACAAGCAAGGGAAAAGAAGTGGAGATCCGCTTGTTTGGCATCGACACCCCTGAAAAAACCCAAGCATTTGGTCAAAGTGCCAAGAATTTTACTGGTGCGATGGCTTCCGGAAAAGAAATTCGTATAGAACCAATAAGTAAAGATCAGTATGGCAAAACCGTGGCTATGGTTTTTGTGAATGGCATCAACTTGAACGAACAAATAATTAGTCAAGGGTTCGGATGGGTATACCGTCAATATTGCAAAGAGAGTTTCTGTACCGACTGGTTGAAACTTGAAGCGAATGCCAAAGCTTCACAGAAAGGATTGTGGGCGGATGCGAATCCAATCCCACCGTGGGAATACCGACAAAAACAGCGGGGTGGCAGTGAAAGCGGCGGCATTAAATTGGCGGCTATTCCGCCGGTCAGTGGCAAAAGCGTATCTGGCGGACCAGCTGCATATCATGGAAATACAAAAAACCATGTCTTTCACAGTTCCGCCTGTAAGGAATTTAAATGCCCTACCTGTACGGTTAATTTCAACTCAATATCGGAGGCTCTTGACGCTGACTATAGGCCACATCGCGATTGTATAACGAAATAGACTGACGATGCCCCAAGTCGATGCAAGATTAATCCGCTAACAGATATTTCCGGAAGCAAGCTGGAAGCAAAAAAGGGTAGTTGCCTATACGGCAACCACCCTTTTTTGTTCATAAAAATTGCGGAGAAGGTGGAAATCTCATCATTGGAGAAAAATGGACCAGAAATGTTCAGGTGGATGGCAAACTGGTCATCGGCCAGATCCCGGCATCCAGCAAGGCAATAGCGAAAGCTGTCATCAAGCTGCTTCAGTAATAAACACCGAGCCAGTCGCGACTAATGTCAACAGCATCCATGCTGGCGCCTTGTTGCATTCATTTGTGCGGATCACACCATGTCCAGTTTATTTTCATCGTATTCATTAAAAGACAGGCTTCTCACACAAATCAGTGCATGAGAGGAAGAGCCGGTAAAATATTACGAAAAGATATTCCACGTGGAAGTCAAACGGTAAACAAGCAAAAGGTTTTGAACCATGAAAATTGTAATTGCTCCCGATTCCTATAAAGAAAGCCTGTCAGCGCTTGAAGTTGCGGAAGAGATCGAAGCCGGTTTTCGTGAAGTTCTACCCAATGCGGAATATCTTAAATTTCCTATGGCGGACGGCGGTGAGGGCACGGTTGCCGCTCTGGTTGCATCTACCGGAGGATCACTCTTGCAATCGGATGTAACCGGCCCGTTGGGAGAATCGGTCAAAGCCTGTTATGGCCTGACCGGAGATGGAAAAACTGCGATCATCGAAATGGCGTCCGCCAGTGGCCTTGCCCTGGTTGCTGCCAACCTTCGCAACCCTCTGGAAACAACGACCTTCGGCACCGGAGAGCTAATCAGGGCTGCACTGGATGCAGGTGCGCGCCACTTGGTCATCGGAATCGGCGGCAGTGCGACCAATGATGGCGGAACCGGTATGCTCCAGGCGCTCGGGGTCAGACTGCTAGACCATGACGACAGGCAAATCGGCTTCGGAGGCGGCAGGTTGGCTAATCTGAATCGCATCGACATCAGCGGCATGGACCAGCGCCTCACAGAATGCAACATCGAAGCTGCTTGTGATGTCAACAATCCGTTAACCGGGCCAAAAGGAGCTAGTGTTCTGTGCGGTTAATTAGACATATTTATCAATTTATGTGTTATAGTGCGTCATGCCACGCACACATGAAAACTACACAATTAATGAAGACGAGCAGCGGAGCCTCGAAGCCCTGCTGCGTTCACCTAAAACAGCGCAAAGCCTTGTATTCCGTGCGGAGATCATCCTGCTGACGGCTTATGGAAAGACAGTTGAGGAAGTGGCAAGCCAGTTCGGGACCACTGCACTTACTGTCTACCGCTGGAGGAAGCGATTCAAAGACCAAGGCCTCGCGGGCCTTCAAGATCGTTTTCGAAGTGGTCAGCCCAAGAAGCTTCCCAAAGAAGAAGTCAAGGAAGTGCTGAGAATGACCGTGGAATGCATTCCTCGAGAGGCGACTCATTGGAGTGTCCGCCTCATGGCGAAAGCGGCTCATGTCACCACCTGGCAAGTGCGGGAAATATGTAAGGCTGCCGACTTAAAACCCCATCGGCTCAAGACATTCAAAATCAGCAATGATCCACACTTTGCTGAAAAGGTTATAGATGTCGTTGGGCTGTACATGAATCCTCCTGAAAATACGGTTGTTTTATCCGTTGACGAAAAAACTCAAATTCAGGCATTAGATCGAACCCAACCGATGCTTCCATTGCGACCAGGCCAAATTGAGCGTCGGACACATGATTATAAGCGAAACGGGACCACTAGCCTTTACGCTGCTTTTGACATTGTAACCGGTAAGGTTATTGGGAGGACAACGGCACGGCACAGGGCAAAAGAATTTCTCGATTTTCTTCGGCAAATAAAAAAAGCAATGCCGTCAGATGTTGACCTCCACGTTATTCTGGACAACAGCAGTACACACAAAACGGTTGAAGTGAAGAAGTGGCTCAAGGCTAATCCCCGCTTCAAAATGCATTTTACCCCAACCAGCGCATCATGGCTTAATGCTGTAGAAGGCTGGTTTGGACAACTGGAACGTCGTTCTATTTATCGCGGAGTTTTTACCAGTGTCAAAGAGCTGAGAAACGAAATCCACCGTTTCATAAGCCACCATAATTCAAAGACGGCAAAACCTTTCAAGTGGACAAAAAGCGCCGATGGTATCCTTGATAAAGTGGAAAGAGCAAAACAATCATTAAACAACGAGACTAACCGCACGGGACACTAGCAGAATTTTTGGCCCGCAGAAAGGGGCTACTGCGGAAATGGTGGCTCAGTTAGATGCCAACCTTTCCCGTTATGCTGGTTTGATTAACCGTGATTTGAGAGTACAGGTTGATTCGGTGCCGGGAGCGGGAGCAGCCGGTGGTATGGGGGCGGCTCTGTTGGCGTTCTTCGGTGCGAAACTGCGGCCGGGCATCGAAATAGTCGTGGAAACGGTCGGTCTGGAGGCCATAATTAAAGATGCCGACCTGGTGATTACCGGCGAAGGACGTATTGACAGCCAATCCATACATGGCAAAACTCCGATCGGAGTAGCCGCTGTGGCCAAACGATATGGCAAGCCGGTGATCGGTATTGCAGGCAGTCTGTCTTATGATGGTGACGTAGTTCATGAGTATGGTATCGATGCGGTTTTCAGCGTGCTCAGCCAAGTAGGCACCTTGGAAGAAGCCTTTACGCACGCCGCCGCAAATCTTCGGAATGTTTCACGCAATATTGCCGCCGCATTGAAGCTGGCGGGTGCGTTACATCCCAAGTAACCTTGTTCGCTGGTAATGGAACATATCAAGGATTAATGTTAGATGGTTGAATATCTGCACCCTCTGCAAAAAAACAAAAGGAATCGCCAGTGTTAAAAAATGTCTTGAAAATTACTACCCAGACTTTTTTGTTGTGGGTCATTTACTACCTGAGCACCTGGGCAGTAACCTTATTGCACCTGCCACTACCAGGCAGTGTATTAGGTATGATTGTACTCTTCACGCTGCTTTCAACCGGAGTCATTAAAGAACACTGGTTGTCGGCCGCAACCAGTCCCTTGCTGAAGCATCTTTCCTTTTTCTTCATCCCCATTGCGGTAGAACTGATGCAGTGGGGCGATCTGTTCATACAAAAGGGCTATCTCCTGTTTCTGCCTTTGGTGGTAAGCACTCTTGTTGCATTGCTCGCAACCGGTGGGATCGTTCAGTTATTTATGAATCGCGGCGTAAAAAAGGGGAGCTGAAATGCAAGATCTGAAAATGACCGCATTCACAATTGTTATCACGATTGTGTTGTATATCCTTAGCCGCAAAGTCTACCTGAAAACACAGAATCCACTGGTCAACCCCCTGCTGCTCAGTACCACAGCCATCATTCTCATCCTGCACTTTATGGGAATCACCTTTGAGCAGTACAAGCCCGGCAAATCGGTCATGACCTTTCTGCTTGGACCGGCAACGGTTGCACTGGCCTTGCCCCTGCACACAAACCGGCATGTTCTGCGGAAATCATTTGTTCCTATACTCATTGGAATATTCAGTGGTGCTGTCTCTACATTAACAACCGCAGTACTGTTGGCCAAATGGAGTGGCCTCGATGCCCTTATTGTTAGTTCCATAGCGACCAAGTCCGTGACAGCTCCCATCGCCATTGAAATCGCCCGTATTATCGGCGGTGATCCCGCTATTGCAGTAGCCTTCGTCATCTTCACCGGCACATTCGGCTCGATAATTGGCGCTGGCTTTCTTTCCTTATGCAAAGTCACCAATCCAGTAGCCAGAGGGTTGGCGATGGGGGTAACCGCTCATGGGCAGGGTACCGCCACTATTCTGCAAGAAGGCCAAACGCAAGGAGCTATGGCAGGAATAGCCATGGCGCTTTCTGCGGTCCTGATTTCATGCATCGCTCCATTCTACATCCCTTGGCTGATGAAATGAGGGAGTCGGTATTGCCCCTTTCCGGGAACTGAAACGCGCCCGGAAATAGGGGAAATTCGAAGCGTAAGCACGTTTACAGACAACTGAATGTCGGTCGTGAGCTGATTAGGATGGTGGCATCGCGCCGAGAGGATCGATTGGCCAATCAAATAGCTCGCGAGCTAATGGCAAAGCAGGCACCTGTAATCTAATCAGATACACCTATCCAAAAGAGGTATCCATGACACCCAAGGTTCTTGTGACCCGTATGATTCCGCACTCCGGTATCGAATTACTGGAAACCTGCTGCGAGGTGGAAGTCAATGTCGAAGATCGCCCGCTTACCAGAGCAGAACTCCTGGACAGGGTCCGGGACAAAGCCGGGGTGCTCGGACTGATGGCTGACCGCATTGATGGTGAATTTTTTGATGCCGCTCCCCATCTGCGCGGCTATGCCAATTATGCCGTGGGCTATGACAATATCGACGTGCCAGAGGCGACCAAACGGCGCATTCCCGTTGCCAATACACCAGGAGTATTGACCGATGCGACGGCCGAATTGGCATGGGCTCTTCTGTTTGCCGTAGCCCGCCGCGTTGTTGAACTCGATCAAATCATGCGCTCTGGACAGTGGGGTGGCTGGGGCCCCATGCAATTTCTAGGTGCCGATGTTTGCGGCAAGACCTTGGGAATTGTTGGAGCTGGGCGGATCGGCACGGCCATGGCGCTGATGTCCAAAGGGTTTCGCATGCCCGTGCTCTATGCCAATGCTTCAGGTCGCCGCAACGATGTGTTGGAAAAAGAATTGGGCGCATGTCTGGTTTCCTTGGAGGAACTTCTGGAGCGTTCTGATTATGTCAGCCTGCATGCCCCCCTCACGCCCCAGTCCAGGCACCTGTTCAACGCGAACACCTTGGCACGCATGAAGAAGACTGCCATCTTGATCAATACGAGTCGCGGTCCTCTGATAAAGGAAGATGATCTGGTCCGTGCTTTGAAAACCGGCCAACTCTCCGGGGCCGGACTGGATGTGTACGAATTCGAGCCACGAATGGCCGAAGGTTTGGCTGCATTGTCAAACACCGTTCTGCTGCCTCATGTTGGTTCAGCCACTGAGACGACCCGGACGAACATGGCCATTCTGGCTGCCCGAAACCTGTTGGCCATGCTCCGCAACGAGCGGCCTGAAACCTGTCTAAATCCTGAAGTACTGGCTCAGGGTTGATTAGTATTTTTCTTCATCCAACAACTACCCGTCACTTTTTAAATAATTCGTGACGAACACCGACCGTTGAACAGGCATCGCTGTTGGCATTAAACTGCGAATAATAGCGGAGTTAATCCGGAATCAGCGACGGTGTCAAACCACGCCCATCGCTTTCTTCAACGTGATTTTTAAGTTAGATCGCACCGTTTCCCCTGCCCTACAACTATTCCTGTAAAACCAAATAATTAAACTGGTGCAGGCCAATCTAATCGTTATCCATCGACAAGAAACACGATTCACTTATGCCTGTAGCTGCCAGGATGCTAGTAGTGGCGTAATTAGTTTTAACATACCACAAGAAGGGGTCTCTTGCAGGCGACTAGGATAGCAAGTGAACAAAGACCATGCAGGCCAAAATGTCTTTATTACCACCTCAATAAAGCAGAGCAAAGGTGCTTATCTTGGATGCCTTTACATGTTTCAAATGGTGAGTATCATAAAAAAAATGGAGGATACATTATGACACGAGAACGAGCTGTTCTGGCTGGCGGCTGCTTTTGGGGCATGCAAGATCTAATTCGACAGTTGCCAGGGATTGAGGCCACCCGAGTGGGATACACTGGCGGAGATGTCCCCAACGCAACCTACCGGAACCACGGTACGCACGCCGAGGGCATAGAGATACTGTTCGATCCGGACAGAATTTCATATCGCCGCATTTTGGAATTTTTTTTCCAGATTCACGATCCCACAACCTTCAACCGACAGGGCAATGACCGGGGGGCGTCCTATCGCTCGGCAATTTACTATGTAGACGAAGCGCAGAAGCAAGTCGCACTTGCTACCATAGCCGATGTGAACGCCTCGGGTTTATGGCCGGGCAAGGTGGTCACGGAGCTTGAACCTGTAGGCGATTTTTGGGAGGCAGAGCCTGAACATCAGGATTATCTTGAGCGCTTTCCCAATGGCTACACCTGCCATTATCTGCGTCCGGACTGGGCACTACCGCATCGCGATTGCAAATGAGCGGTATGTTTTATGCCAAGGCGCATTGGTGCATGGCCATATCATCTATTGATTCAGACGCAGCGGCAACCGATTAGACACTCTTCATTTGCTATTGACCCGTTCACGCAGATTATTGCGGCAAAGGTATTGGCAAAGAAATGGGGTTACATTCCCTCCGCGAAGCAAAGAGAGCGGTTGCCTCGCTATGCAATTTAATTTTGAAGTAATTACCAACGAAGCGGCTGTATCGTTGTGGAAAACGCTCGGATTCTCTGTTGTCGGAGCGCTACCAAAAGCCTCTTTGCTTCAGAGCCTGGGTTACGTCGATGCAAACGTCATGTACCGTTTTCTCGATGATATCCAAGCTTAGCTAAAGCCTGTTCCTGAGAGTGCCGAGTGAAAATTGACGCAATAGACCATATTGTCTTGACCGTTCGTGACATCACTGCAACATGTCAGTTCTACGAGCTCGTCCTCGGCATGGCTGTGATTACCTCTGAAGAGGGGCGCAAAGCACTGACATTCGGTTCACAGAAGTTCAACCTGCATCAGCTGGGTCGAGAATTTGAACCAAAGGCTGAGTTTCCCACGGCAGGCTCTATTGACATTTGCTTAGTCACGAGCACACCAATAACAGAAGTGATTGAGCACCTGCATACAAACGGCGTAGATATCATCGACGGCCCAGTGCAACGCTCTGGGGCAGTTGGTTCCATAGTCTCAGTGTATTTACGAGATCCGGATTCCAATCTGATAGAAATATCTAACTACATCAAGGCCCAATAGCGGCTGAAACCGACGCCCTTGTCGCCGTTTCGGATAATTAGGATCCCGGATGAACCTAGACCTGAACCACGTCAACATCTCTCTGAAAAATATGGACCAAGTCCCTTCCATTTTCTTCAACCTGTTTCAATGTCCATTACCCTCATCAGACTAAAATTTTATCAAATGAAGGATATTCTGCCTATTGAGGCGACATCCCCTCTTTGCCCCCACCTCCCAAGACCTTATACAAGGTCACTAAATTTGTTAACCGAGCTAGGCGAGTCGCAATCAACCCTTGCTGGGCGCTGTAGAGCGAACGCTGAGCGTCGAGCACATTGAGATAGCTGTCAACCCCCTTGTCATAGCGCGCCTGGGCAAGCAGATAACGGGCGTCGGTGGCCTTGACCAGCGCCTGCTGCGCCACCCATTGTTCATCAATGGTTCCACGTTGCGCCAGGGCATCGGCAACCTCCCGGAACCCGGTCTGGATCGCCTGCTCATACTGGGCAACCGCGATTTCGCGATCTACTTCGGCTACCTGTAACTGTGCCGAGCGTGCCCCGGCGTCAAAGATCGGTACAACGACTTGCGGGGAAAAGGTCCAAACATCGGACCCGGATTTGAACAGCCCGGACAATTCGTCGCTCCGGGTTCCGACGGTGCTAATCAAAGTGATGCGCGGGAAAAAGGCCGCCCGCGCCGCTCCAATGTTGGCATTGAAGCCCTTGAGCTGGTGTTCGGCCTGGAGAATGTCAGGCCGCCGCAGGAGCACGGTAGAGGGCAGGCCCGGTTCAACCTCCTGTACTTCGAGTGTTTCCGAGAACCTCCTGGGGAGCAGGCTGGCAGGGACCTGGCATCCCATCACCAAGCTGAGGTTGTTTTCATCCTGCGCTACCAGGGTGATCGCGAGGGCGACATCCACCCGCGCTGACTCTACCTGGGTTTGTGCCTGTCGCAGATCGAGCTCGGAAGAGACACCGACCTCAAAACGACGTTGGATCAGCGCTAAGGAGGACTGCTGGGTTTTCAAGGTTTCCTGGGACAACAGCAGCCGTTCGCGGTCGGCGGCGAGGTTGAGGGCTGTCACAGCCACCTCCGCCACCAGGCTGATCTGAACCGTATGGCGTGCCTGATCGGTGGCAAGATATTGCTCCAGGGCCTGATCCTTCAGACTTTGCACCCGACCGAACAGATCGAGTTCGTAGCCGCTGACACCCAGGGCCACCGTGTATTTCTGGTCGCTAGCCGCCTGATTGTTGATGATCGAGAGGGCATCGAGCTTGGGAATGAGTTCGGCTCGTTTAATCTGATACTGCGCCTGGGATCGTTCGATATTGAGGGCCGCAATCCGTAGGTTCCGGTTGTTTTCAAGGGCCAGTTTGATCAATCCCTGCAGTTGCGGATCGGTGAACATGCTCTGCCAGGGAATATCGGCCGTTTCCTGACCGGACGCGTTGCCTGAATGCTGCTGGTAGGCGGGACCACTGGGCCAAGCAGCTGGAACCGGTGTTTCCGGGCGGATATAAGTGGGAGCCATGGTGCATCCGGTCAGGCCAACACATATGCCCAGGAGGAGACAGAAGGCGGTTGTTGTCCGTTTACTTGATTCCATGTCAGTTCCCTCTCGAAGCAGGTTCGATCGCTGGAGGCTGCATGACCGGTTTCTTGGTTTTTTTTCCGAACAATCGTGAGATCAGGACAAAGAAAAACGGAATAAAGATCAGGTCGATGAAGGTTGCCGAAAGCAGGCCACCGGTAACGGCGGTACCGATGGCATTTTGAGCCGCAGCACCGGCCCCTTTAGTCAACGCCAGCGGCAGGGTGCCGAAAAAGAAGGCCAGCGAGGTCATGATCACCGGTCGGAGCCGGATCTTCACTGCCGCCAGGGTAGCCTCCATCAGTTCATGCCCTTGACGCATCTGCTCCTTGATAAACTGGATGATCAGGATGGCGTTCTTGGTGGAGAGCCCGACCGTGGTCAACAGCCCGATCTGGAGATAGACATCGTTGGGCAGCACCCGCAGTTTGACCGCTGTCACCGCCCCCACCAGCCCCAGCGGCAGCATCAGCAGATTGACGAAAGGAATGGTCCAGCTTTCATAGAGGGCGGCCACACTGAGAAACACCACAAGCAGCGAAATGGCATAGAGCGCTGGCGCCTGGGCACCGGCGTTTTTTTCCTCATAGGAGAGCCCCGTCCATTCGTAGCCGATCCCGGTCGGCAGCTGGGCAGCCATCTTTTCCATCTCGGTCATCGCTTCCCCGGTGCTGATCCCCGGCGCTGCCTGACCCAGAATCTCCACAGAAGGAATGCCGTTGTACCGTTCCAGACGGGGTGAGCCGTACAGCCAGCGTCCGGAGGAAAAGGCGGAAAACGGTACCATCGCCCCGGTTTTGTTGCTGACATACCAGCTATTGATATCCTCCGGCAACATCCGGTACCGGGGATCCGATTGGAGGTAGACTTTTTTGACCCGGCCGTTCTGGATAAAATCGTTGACGTAGGTACTGCCCCAGGCTGTGGCGAGGATGTTGTTAATATCCGCCAGCGACACACCTTGGGCGCTGGCGCGGACATCGTCAATATCCAGTTTAAATTGAGGGGAGTCATCCTGGCCATTGGGGCGTACCGCAACCAGTTTCTCATTTTTTGTGGCCATACCGAGCATCTGGTTGCGGGCCTCCATCAGCTTTTCATGTCCCAGGCCGCCTCGATCCTGGAGCTGCAAATCAAAGCCGTTGGCAACACCGAGTTCAAGGACCGCCGGTGGTGAAAAGGCGAAGGCCAAACCGTCACGGATCTGTGAGAATGCCTTCATGGCTCGTCCGGCAATGGCCGGCGCCTTCAGGTCCGGGGTCTTGCGCAAATTCCAGTTCTTAAGTTTAACAAAGGCCAACCCCATGTTCTGGCCCCGGCCAGCAAAACTAAAGCCGGTCACCGTGATAACCCCCTCCACGGTCTTGGGCTCCTGGCTAAGAAAATGCTGCTCCAACTGGCGGATGACCTGGATGGTCCGTTCCTGGGTTGCCCCGGCCGGTAGCTGGACCTGGCAAATAAGAAATCCTTGATCCTCGTCGGGCAGAAAGGAGGTGGGGAGACGCAGGAAAAAGAACGCCATAATCGCGACAATAACGCCGTAGAGCACCAGGTAGCGCACCGGCTTGCCGAAGGAACGGCCGACGATGCCTTCATACTTGGTTCTGTTCCAGTCAAAAAACCTGTTAAACCATTGGAAAAATTGGCAGAACGGCCCGCACTCTCCTGGTGCATGGCCTTTTTCGATTGGATTGAGCAGGGTGGAGCAGAGCGCCGGGGTCAGGATCATGGCCACCAGTACCGAGAGGATCATGGCGGCAATAATGGTGATGGAGAACTGGCGGTAGATGACGCCGGTGGAGCCGCCAAAGAAGGCCATGGGCAAGAAAACCGCAGTCAGGACGGTGGCGATACCCCACAGAGCGCTGGTGATCTGTCCCATGGATTTGATGGTGGCATCATGGGGCGACAGCCCTTCCTCGGACATGATCCTTTCAACGTTTTCCACCACCACGATGGCGTCGTCCACCAGCAGGCCGATGACGATCACCAGGGCAAACATGGTAAGGGTGTTGATGGAAAATCCGGCGACTGCCAGCACCCCCATGGTGCCGAGCAACACCACCGGCACGGCGATGGTGGGAATCAGGGTGGCGCGAAAGTTCTGCAGGAAGAGGAACATGACGAAGAAGACCAGGCAAACCGCCTCGATCAGGGTATAGACAACCTCTTCGATGGATATCTTGACGAAGGGGGTGGTGTCGTAGGGATAGACCACCTTCATTCCGGGAGGAAAATATTTCGACAACTCCTCCATCTTGACTTTGACTCGATTCCCTGTTTCCAGGGCGTTGGCACCGGCGGCCAGCCGGATGGCCATGCCGCCCAGCGGTTTGCCGTTATAGAACGACTGGAGTTCATAGTTTTCGGTGCCGATCCTGCTTTCGGCTACATCCTTAAGCTTGACCGTGGAACCGTCGCTGTTGGTGCGTAGAATGATGGCGTCGAACTGCTCCGGGGTCTGAAGCAAGGTGCGGGCGGTGACGGTGGCGTTCAACTGCTGCCCTTTGCCAGCAGGGAGGCCGCCGAACTGACCGGCGGAGACCTGGGCATTCTGAGCCTGCAGCGCTGCAATCACATCGGTGGTGGTCAGGTGGTAGTTATTCAACTTGGTTGGATTCAGCCAAATCCGCATGGCATTCTGGGTGCCGAACAGCACCAATTCACCCACGCCATCCAGGCGGCTGATGATATCCTGGATGTTGGAGACCATGTAGTCGGCCAGGGCGTTGCGGTCCAGGGTCCCATCTTCCGAGACCAGACCGACAATTAACAGAAAATTCCGGGTGGATTTCACCACCGCTATCCCTTGCCGTTGCACAACCTGGGGGAGAAGCGGGACAGCCAGTTGCAGCTTGTTCTGCACCTGGACCTGGGCGATGTTCGGGTCGGTTCCCGCCTTGAAGGTGAGGGTGATGGATACCGCGCCTGATGAGTCGCTGGTGGAAGACATGTAGATCAGGTTGTCGATGCCGTTGAGCTTTTGCTCGATCACCTGGGTAACCGTATCTTGCACGGTCTGGGCCGAGGCGCCCGGATAGGTGGCGTTGATGGCGATCTGCGGCGGCGCGATTGCCGGATACTGGGATACCGGCAGCGTTTTTATGGAGAGCAGGCCTGCCAGCATGACCAGGATAGCGATCACCCAGGCAAAAATTGGACGATTGATGAAAAAGCGGGGCATGGCGGTTCCTTACGGTTGTTTCGCTGCGGGTTGGCCACCGGGCGCTGCCGATTTGGTGTCAAAGGGCACCACCTTCACCGTTGCTCCGGGGCGAACCCGCTGGAGTCCTTCCACGATCACCCGCTCCCCGGCCTTTAAACCTTCGGTGACCAGCCAGGCATCGCCCACCGTCCGGTCGGTCTTCAACATCCGACGTTCCACCACGTCGTTTTCACCGGCCACCAAGGCAATGGCATTACCGGCAGGATCGCGGCTGACTCCCCGTTGGGGCACCAGCATCACCTGCTCCCGAACCCCCTCCTGCACCAGGCCGCGGACAAACATGCCGGGCAGCAGTAACTGGTTCGGATTGGGGAACAGGGCCCGCAGAGTGACCGAACCGGTTCCCTGATCCACGGTCACCTCGCTGAATTTGAGAGTCCCCTCAAGCGGATAGGGACTCCCGTCTTCCAGGAGCAGCTTGACTGTGGCCTGGCCGGGATCATTACCTTTGAGCTCGCCGCTGGCCAGGTTCCGCTTGAGGCGGAGCAGGTCGGCACTGGACTGGGTTACGTCCACATAAACGGGATCAAGTTGCTGAATCGTGGCCAGCGCGGTCGCCTGGTTGGCAATGACAAGGGCACCGGGAGTGACGGTCGAACGCCCGATTTTCCCGGCGATTGGGGCCGTGATCCGGGTGTAGGCGAGGTTGATTCGCGCGGTTTCCACCGCGGCTTTGCCGGCCTCGATATCGGCTTCAGCCTGCTTGAGTCCCGCTGTGGCGTCATCGTACTCCTGTCGACTGACGGCTGATATGGCCACTAACTGCTTGTATCGCTCGGTTTTCTGCCGGAGGGTGAACCCATTGGCCTCGGCCTTGGCCAAGGTAGCCTTGGCACTGGCCAGGGCAGCCTGGTAGGTCGCCGGATCAATCTGGTACAGGGCATCGCCGGCCTTGACCTCACTGCCCTCGGTGAACAGCTTTTTTTGTATGATGCCGCCCACCTGGGGGCGAACTTCAGCCACCATCTGCGGCGAGATTCGGCCTGACAGTTCCATGGTCAAGATCACCGGTTCAGTGGCCATGACCACCACCCCCACCTCAGGGTTGGGTTTGGATGCGGCCGGACCATCAGGTGCGGCCTGTTGCTTGCAGCCATTCATCGTGACCATTGCGGCCAGCAATCCGGCCACGATGAGCAGATTGATTGTGTCAGTCGTTTTCATCACTATATTCCTTAGGGCTTAGCAACTTTCCATCTCGTTTGTTATGGGTATCCCTTGATAAGTACCCTTAAAAGGATGTTTATTCAATTGCAACGTGGCTTTAACTACCGCCGTCAACTTTACCGAAATCGCTTCGATGCATGCGGCAAATTATGGTTACATTCATAGCTCATATATCTCCTGATATGGTTAATCCCTGTCAACAGCAAACAGTAATCCGCACCCTCTTGGATTGTTAATCCTGGAAGGTATTTCTCGTCTAGATTATATGGTATCACCCAGCCAGTGATCAGTATTCCTGGCCAAACAACTGCCAAGGAGTGCTGCTTTCATGTCCCCCCTGTTGTTGACCTTGCTGCCGATTGCCGTCATCCTGGTTCTCCTTTTGATATTTCGTAAGGCTGCCGATATCAGCGGCATCATTGGCTGGCTGGTGATCTCACTGGTAGCTTGGAGCGGATTTCATACCTCGATCGAGGTGATTCTGCGTTCTACTGGTGCCGGCCTTATTCGCTCTTTTTCCGTGTCGCTCATTGTGGCCACATCGCTCCTTCAGATGGCTATCATGGAAAGGACCGGGGCGTTACAAAGGATAACTATTTTCATCAAGACCATTGCCAGTGGAAACCGTGCGGTGCAGATCATGATGATCAACATCGGCTTCGGTACTTTGATGGTAGCTGTCGGTGCGACGCCGGTTTCCATTCTACCACCGATATTAGTGGCCATGGGTTATTCCACCTATGTCGCCATTGCCCTGCCAGCCATCGGCTATGATTCTCTCTGCACATATGCTCTGCTTGGCGCTCCTATTGTAGTTTTCGTTGACATTGCCAACAATTTCCTTGGGAATGGGAACGAAATCAACCTACATCAGGCCGGCATGGTCTTTTCCAAATTTCTGCCAGTTGTATCTATCCTGATCGGGTTCTGCATGCTCTGGATCGTTGGCCGCTTGAAGGCTATACGAAAGGGATGGCTCCCCTGCCTGATTACTGGCGGAGTGATCGGTGCCGTCTCCTCCTTTACTAACCGCTACGATAATCTTGTGGTTCTGACCGGGGTGCTTTGCGGCATTGCAGTCATAGTGGCAATGAGCCTTTACCTGATTGTCACCGGCAAACCGATCCTTGATCGGCGTCACCTGACGCCAGAAGAACTAACCCTAGCAAAAAAAAATCCACTTTGGCGGGCAGTTATGCCCTGGACCATCCTTATTGTTCTGATCCTCATCCTCAATGTTCCCCAGGAGCTCTTCGCCTGGCTTTATCGAACTATGAAACTGCCCATTCTAGGGCTCACGGCCGATGGCAAGCCACTTGACACCCGTGCCCTCTGGCAGGCCTACACCTGGATTCTGATCAGCACCTTGTTGGCGCTCCCCTTTCTACGGGCCACCCGCGAACAGTTGTGTGAGGCTTTTGCGGTATGGCTCAAGCGTGCGCCGAGACCAGTCTTTGCTGCTGCCATCTTCTTTGCTATTGGCGAGATCATGAATATGTCCGGCTATGATATGGTTGCACGGAATTTTGTCGTGCCGAGTATGGTTAGTGTCCTGGCTGATAACTCAGCTCAACTGTTTCAGGGGGCATATGGACAAGTAGTGGCCTTTATTGGGCTCTTCGGCGGTTTTTTAACCGGCAGCGAGGCATCGACCATTGCCATGTTCGCGAAGTACACCATGTCTACTGCTCGAAACCTGAATCTTTCGCAGGAGGGTTTACTCATTGTTACAGCCGGTCTTGCTTTTGGCGGCGGGCTTGCCAGCGTGATTTCTCCCGCAAAACTCCAGAATGCAGCCGCCTCTATCGACAGAATTGGTGATGAAGTGGTAGTGATCAGGATCGCTTTTGTTTTTGCGCTGCTGCTGACATTAATCACATCGGCTTTTGTCGTATTCCTCCTGGTGGTAGAAGGATAAATGAACGGCTCATGAAGATAATGATGGCATCAGATTCGTTATGCAATAATCTAAAAACAAATGACAAAAGAAGATGAAGCTCTGCATGTGGTCCCTGGATTTTGCAGAAAGAGTAAAGGCTATTTTATCAACCAGCACTGTGATGTGATGCAAATGACACTACCTGAGCTATTGCAAATTTCCGGCAACTATTTGTAATCCTGCACTTTTCACGCAATTGCATTCATCGGAAGCGATCAAGATTGATCCCCTGACAAGGAAGGTAATATGGCCAGTGAGCACGATCGACCAAGCACCGATACCGAGTTGCGCCGACTGGCGGAAAAAGTCGACCAGAGGAATGCGTCCTCATCACCGGAGGACATAGCGGCGCTTTCTCCTGCTGAAATTCGGCGGAAACTCCACGAATTGCGGGTGCATCAGATTGAACTCGAGATGCAAAACGAACAGCTTCGCCAAACTCAGGAGGCCCTGGAAGCTTTGCAGGATCGCTATTTCGATTTGTATGACATGGCACCGGTGGCCTACTGTGCCGTCAGTGAAAAAGGGCTCATCCTGGAAGCCAATCTCAAGGTTGCCCAGCTGTTAGGGCAAGCCCGAGGGGCGTTGGTCAGACAGAGACTCTCCCGGTTTATCCTCACCGAAGACCAGAATAAGTACTATCTGCTCCGCAGAAAACTCCGTGCGAACGGTGAACCGCAGGCATGCGAGCTGCGGATGGTTCAAATGAACGGAACAATTTTTTGGGTGCATCTCTCAGCCACCCTCGCGCAGGACGAAAGCGGTGCGCCTGTGTACCGCATGGTATTGAGCGACCAGACTGAACGCAAACAGAAGGAAGAGGTGAAAGAGGAGGAGCGTCGTTTTTTGCATACCATTCTTCAAGCCACGGGAGATGGCTTCTGGGTGATCGATCTTGAAGGAAAAATAATCCAAGTCAATGAAGCCTATTGTCGGATGTCCGGCTATACCCGCGATGAGCTTCTGCGATTGGACGTTGCCGCTGTTGAGGCTGTCGAAGAACCTGCTGAAATAGCAGCGCACATCCAGCGCCTCATCGCCAGTAGATCGGAAATTTTCGAGACACGCCACCGGAGAAAGGACGGCAGTCTCTTTGCTGTTGAAATATCGTCGGTGTATTTGAATTCAGGCGGCGGCAAATTCGTTAGTTTCTGCCGCGACATTACAGATCGTAAGCTCATTGAGGAAAAATTGCGTGAGAGCGAGACGCTGTACCGAAGCATTGGTGAATCCATTGACTACGGCGTGTGGATCTGTGCGCCCGATGGGCGAAACACCTACGCCAGCGAGAGCTTCCTCAAGATGGTGGGTTTAACCCAAGAACAGTGCTCGAATTTCGGCTGGGGGAATGTGCTGCATCCGGATGATGCCGAGTGGACCATTGCGGCGTGGCAGGAGTGTGTTCGCACTGAAGGAAAATGGGGTATTGAACACCGGTACCGTGGCGTGGATAACCAATGGCACTACGTGCTGGCCCGCGGTGTACCGGTCAGGAACGAGCAAGGCGAAATTACTTGTTGGGCTGGCATTAATCTCGACATAAGCCAGCTCAAGCAGGCTGAGCAACAGATCAAGACGTCACTGGCAGATAAGGAAGTGATGAACATGCAGCTTCAGCGCGAAGTAGCCGAGCGAAGAAAGGCAGAGGAGGCGTTGCGGGCTCTTAATGATGAACTTGAACGCAGGGTTGAGCGGCGAACGCTTGAACTACAACACACCCAGAAGCAATTTCTGCATGCGGAAAAGCTCTCGGCCATTGGGAAGTTATCTGCTTCCATCGCCCACGAATTCAACAACCCCTTGCAGGGCATAGTATCTGTTCTATATGGATTGAAAAATAATACGGCGTTGGATGAAGAGGATAAGGCGCTGCTGAAGGAGGCTATTGAAGAAGGTGGGCGGATCAGAGATTTGATCCGCAGCCTTCAGGAGTTTAACCGCCCCAGTTCGGGAAAGTTAAGGTTATTGGATGTACACAAAACCCTCGACTCCGTGCTTCTGCTCAATAAAAGTGATTTCAGGGGAAAACGGATTTCAGTGGAACTCGACTACGCTGAAAGGCTACCGCAGATTGAGGCGGTTCCCGACCAGATCAAACAGGTGTTCCTTAATTTGTTGACCAATGCGGCGGATGCCTGCGTGCAGTCCGGCGGGGTGATCACTGTCAGCACCAGGCTGGAGGGTGAGGAAAAGGTGGCTGTGGAGATCAAGGATACCGGTTTCGGTATTAAGCCATCGGATATGGAACACATCTTTCAGCCCTTCTACACAACCAAATCTGAGATTAAAGGGACTGGCCTGGGACTATCGATCAGTTATGGCATTATCAAAAAACACCGCGGAGAAATTAATGTGGTGAGTCAACCTGGGGAAGGATCTACCTTTACGGTCATCCTGCCTATTAACGGTGCCGATGATCTTCCATAAAGTCTTCCCGGTGTCATTTGTACATTTGTAGTCTGCAAGCTGAATGTATGTGATGAAAGGGGATGAACGTCTGATGGAGCAAAAAGACATGGCCACGATAGCTATCCTGTTTGTTGATGACGAAAAACTTATTCGGCATTCTTTTTCGCGAAACCTCCGGGCGCAAGGGTTTGAGGTTGTCGCCGTTGAAAGCGGCCGTGAGGCGATCAAAGCATTGGAAGACGACCATTACGACCTGGTGATCACTGACCTGATGATGCCCGGCATCGACGGTTTTAGCGTGTTGAAGGCTGCAAAAAAACTCGCTCCGCGGTCTAGCGTCATCATTCTTACCGGTTACGGCGACATGCGTTCCGCTATTGACGCCCTGCGCCTCGGTGCGGACGATTTCACCCTCAAGCCCTGCGAGATCGATGAACTGGTTATCAGGGTCAGACGTTGCCTTGAGAAACAAAGCTTGTTGCAAAGGCTAGCCTCAAAGAATCAACAACTGGAAGAGGAAATTAAGCAACGCCAGCTGGTGGAAGAACAGTTACGGGAAAGCGATAATCGTTTTCGACTGGCGCTGGACGCCGCTTCCAACGGTGTCTGGGAACGCAATCTGCTTACCGGCGAGGTTTACTTCGGGGAAAACTGGTATCATACCTTAGGATATGAGGATAACAATGAATTCAGCGGCAAACACTTTTTTGAAAACCTGCTGCATCCCGATGATCGGGAAAAAGTGCTGAAACAACGTGAAGCTCATATACAAGGTGAAACTTCCCGCTATGAGGTGGAGTACCGGATTCGCAACAAGGCCGGTGGTTGGCAGTGGATGTTGTCCAGGGGGAAGGCGATTGCGAGGGATGAACAAGGAAAAGCCCTGCGGATTATTGGGACCATCACCGATATTACCCGGTTGAAAGAATTTGAGGCCGGATTGGAACAGCGGGTGCAAGAGCGGACTGTCGAATTGTCCGAATCAAATATTGCCCTGACCGTATTGCTGAAAAAAAGGGAAGAAGATCGAGCTCATCTTGCCGAACAGGTGTTAGCCAATACCACTAAGCTGGTTGAGCCTTATTTCGACCGATTGCATGAAACTCGGCTGACCGAGCAGCAGCAGGCATTAGTCGATATTCTTCGTGCCAACATCAGGGAAATAACCTCTCCTTTCGCCAGCAAATATTCCACTAAAATGGCACGACTCACCCCAACGGAAATTCAAGTTGCCAACTTTGTCAAGCAGGGTAAGCGAAGCAAGGAAATTGGCGAGATCATGCGGCTCTCTCCGGGAACAATCGATGTTCATCGAAAAAATATCAGAAAAAAACTTGATATCGCTCATCTGAAAACCAACCTCCAAACCATGCTTTCGCTCGAAACTGAATAGGTATCCAGTCTGAACACGGCAGAATTCCTCCTGCTGTTGTTCTGTTCAGGCTCGCTCTCCCCAATGTTTCGAGTTTAACCTCGTCGTTTTTCCAAGCCACTAATTGCATGGCCTCGTCCTCTGTCCTCCTCATAGTGCACCCGCCGTTCTGATAGTTTTACTATCAGATTTCTCCCTAATTATATGTTATTGTTTCTTTGGGAGTATTTTGTACATTTCTTTCTCAAGGTCCGATAGCTGACGGTTCAAGCTGAAATAACTGTTTGAAAAAGAGGTGTCGCATGCAGACGGAACAGGCCAGGAAACATGCCAGAGACATTGAAAGTCAAATTGGTTGGAAGGCGAAGCGGGAGTTGATACGGACAATCCAGGAGGTGAAAGGGGGGAGCTCCTGTTTTCAGTCTGGTAAGGAATTCTGTGATCAATATGAGTGCAGTTGGCGGGATGAATGCAAGCCGGGTGCAATGTAGCCGAAAGCCTTCACAGCGTAAGGCGCAGGCAGATTTTGCAGGGTCGTGAAGGCATCAAATTGCCGCAAGACCTGGGGACGGATATGAAACAGAAATCATTGTTGTTGGCCGATGATGAGCAGCTTGTTTTGCATAGTTTCTCCAAAGTACTGACAAGTGAATCTCTCGGAGTGACTCTGGCAGCAACCGGAGAGGAAGCGGTCTTTTTGATTAACAATGGTTGCTTTGACATCGTCGTAACGGACCTGGTGATGCCAGGACTTGATGGTTTCCAAGTCCTGAAAGCCGCTAAAAAGAAGGATGTGCGGACAATTGTTATCATTTTGACCGGCTATGGTGATATGGAATCCGCTGTCGATGCGCTGCGGTTGGGAGCCGATGATTTTCTGCAGAAACCATGTGACCCAAATGAACTGCTCTATCGGATATCAAACTGTCTCGTGAAGCAGGACTTGCAGAATAAAATTGCACTGTATGAAAAATTTCTCCCGGTATGCAGTTATTGCAGGAAGATACGGGACGATCGGCAAGGAGAACACGGCAAAGGGCATTGGTATACCCTGGAAGATTATTACAATAAAACAAGTGGCGGATATGTTTCCCACGGTTGCTGTCCCGATTGTTTTGCCGAGCAGGTGCAAATTATTCATTCAGATCAATAGTCATCGAACTAAAATTAATGCACTCTAACATGAAATCGATGCTGGAGAATTCCAAAATGGAAAGAATGAGTTGCCAACAAAAAGAAATCTTAAAAGAAAAGGTGGTTTTTTCACCCTCGGTGCAGAAGGAATGGTATCGACATATGTCCGACTGTATCGCTTCGGAGATGTGCCCATGTTGCGGGGACCGTATTTTTGTTAATGAAGAAATTTCCACTAATCTTTTTAGAAAAAGTTACTTTTTCGGGTGCTCATCATGTGATTGGAGAAGTGACAAGGATGAGAAACCATCTTTTGAAACTGCTAAAGTAGCCGCAGATCTGTTTCACAAGGACAAGCCATGACAATGGGGTTTTTCAACAAAGCCTACGGGAGATATGTTTCCCACGGCTTCTGTTCCGCGCGGATTCGATTCAAAGGACTACTCAAGCGTCTGGCCTAGCGATTGGTAGAAGTGAAGGATAACCCTTAGCTCTTCTTAGATTTTTTGACACATCGTACATTTGGGAATCCTTATGGCCCTACTTTTTGAACGCTTTCAAACCGACGGGATCAACGCCCTTTCCTATCTGGTCGGTGATGATGCCGTAGGAGTGGCGGCAGTGTTCGACCCGCGTGCGGACGTTGATTGCTACCTGCAGCTCGCTTGCGAGAAGCAAGTGAAAATTACGCACATTTTTGAAACACATAACCATGTCGATTTTGCCAGTGGTGCGCGTGAACTTTGTGCACGGGTAAAATCAGCAAAAATATTTCTTAGTCACGAAGGGGGAGCACGATACGACTTTGACCACGAGGCAATCAAGGACGGAGATATCTTCACCTTCGGTTCCGTTTTGGTTATAGTCCGGCATACGCCTGGCCATACACCAGAGCACGTTGCCTATCTTCTCTCTGAAAAAAATCACCCGGCCGCGCCCTGGGGAGTCCTCACCGGGGATTCGCTTTGCATCGGTTCCGTCGGGCACTCCAGCCACCTAGTCAATGGTCAAGGGCGAAAACTGGTGCAACAACAGTTCCACACCCTGTGCGATTTTTACCGGAAACTCAACGATAATGTGATTGTCTACCCTGCGCATGGTAGTTGCTTATCGTGTAGCGGGGCCATCGACCAACGTCTCTGCAGCACTATCGGATATGAATGGCGTTTCAACCCGTTCCTCCATTTTTACGATGTAACGCGTTTCACCGATTTCTTTCTCGCCTCCATAGAAGAGGGCTCCGGGAATTAGGAAAAGCCGTTCAGCGGAAACTCTGCTAACAGCTGCTTTAGTTTCGGTAGGAATGTTGAGGTAGAGCAGAGGGATAATTAGTGAAAGTGTATCTAAACCGCCGAATTTTAAAAGTCCTATTATAGCCGTTACTGCGGTTTTTGATAACTCCAGCTCACCTTGAATTGGAACTATGCTGGCCGTCGCAGGAGTTCGAGCGTTGATCTCCACTTTTTATGTACCAAGTCATGTCATGTTGGTATTACAAAGGATACCAAACAAGCTAATTTGTTCATTATCAAGGAATTGATTCGGCAACGCCCAAACACCCCAATTGCGAACAAGGAAGGATGATATGGCTTCAAACGATCTGTATGACCTAGTCATTATCGGTGGAGGGCCAGGCGGCTTTACTGCTGGCATCTATGCAAAACGGGCGGTACTTAAAACCGTATTGATAGAAAAGGGACCCATCGGCGGCCAGATGACTCTGACCGAAATGGTAGAAAACTGGCCGGGTATCGAACGTATTCCGGGCATGGAACTGTCTGAACGTTTTCTTGCCCATGCTCGATCCTATGGCCTGGAGGTAATCTCCCAGGAGGTAACCGCTGTCGAACCAGGATTGGACCACCATACTGTTCGCCTGGCCAACGGCAGTACCATCCATACCCATGCGGTCATCATCGCTACCGGTGGCAGTCCGCGTAAGCTCAATATTCCCGGAGAAAAAGAATTTTACGGCAAAGGTGTTTCGTATTGTGCAGTTTGTGACGGTTTCTTCTTTCGCAATAAAACTGTAGTGGTAGTCGGTGGTGGCGACAGCGCAACCGAGGAGTCCCTGTACCTCGCTAAACTGGCCGATAAGGTTTACCTGGTTCACCGCCGCGATACCATGCGTGCTGGGATGATTCTTCAGGAGCGAGTAAGAGAGCAAGAAAAGATCGAATTAATCTGGAACACAGTGGTTAAATCCATCGAAGCTGACAACCGTGGCGTTAACGCAGTGGTACTTGAACACACCCTGACCGGCGAACAGCGTACGTTGCCCACTGACGGCATTTTTGTCTTTATCGGTTTCACTCCCAACAACCAATTGGTCCCCGCAGGATCCAAAATGGATTCAGAAGGCTACGTTATCACTGATGAGACTTGTGAAACCAATATTCCTGGAATCTTTGTGATCGGTGATTTGCGACACAAATATGGCAAACAAATCGTTATCGCCGCCGGTGAAGGGGCCACCGCCGCCTTGGCCGTAGCCCATTTCGTGGATCGTAAAAAAGGAGAGCGAAGGTTAACCGCAGCAAATGGCGCGTCGTGAAGTCAATTCCATTGACTCTATTTAAAAAGTTTCATCGGGGCTCTCTATGGCGTAAGGAGAGAAGGTGCTGTTATGAAAGGGAGAATACGAGGAAAGAAAAGGGAATTAAGAAACAAAAGTGTCCCAATTGATCATCCGGGGCGTAGTCAATATATTGTTGAATCGATGCTGGCTGGACGATGCCCCGATTGTCAGACAAAATTAATTGAATCAACAGACAGTGAATTAATTGAATTCAATGAAAACATGGCAAAAGCCTTTGAGTGTCCAAAGTGCCATTGGCAAGGTGTTCTCGGCGGGTAAAATGAAGCCCGATTACATCTATTCTGAAGAGGAGCACGGTGGTGGGTTCGCAGACAGAAGAAGAGCCATGCTCCTTGCTTGATACGGGAGGTTTTCAGTCATGCCCTCGCCGCCTTATAGCGGTAAAAGTTATCTCTGGAAATCCCTATGATCTTGCAGGCCCTTGAGGCTTGGACGTACTTCCGCGAGATTGAACAAGCCAATCCTGTGTTTTACGATTCGTTCGTTAAAGTCTATACTATTTCAACACTTATACAATCTGCTGAAAAAATTTCATATTGAGTACACCTTGATATATCTCAAGGTTTGATTCTCAAATCGGTAATCGGCGCATCAATCTCATTCCGTTAAGTGTAACTAAGATAGATGCTCCCATATCGGCAAAGACTGCGAGCCAAAGTGTTGCCATATCGAAAAAAAGAAAGATGATGAAAATCAACTTTATAAGTATGGAAAAACTTATGTTTTGCTTCACAATAGCAACGGTTTTTCGACTCAAATGCATGATGTAGGTGAGTTTTCCCAGGTCATCGGTCATTAATGCTATATCAGCCGTTTCAAGAGCTGTATCTGAACCGGCAACCCCCATCGCAATGCCCACCGTGGCTGATGCCAGAGCGGGGGCATCATTCACACCATCGCCAACCATGGCGACCTTACCATAGTCATGATGCATCTTTTTGATGGCGGCAACCTTACCTTCAGGCAATAGATCACTATAAAACGCATCAAGGGCAAGCTTTTTGGCGATGGAATCCGCAACCCGTCTATTATCACCTGTCAGCATGGCGATATGTTTCAACCCTGACTCGTGAAGCGCATAGATTGTTTCCTTGCTGTTCTCCCGTAAGGTGTCGGCAATAGCGAATATGGCCAGGATTTTCTCTTGCGAACCAAGAAGAATAACCGTTTTGCCTTGTTCCTCAAGTTCGGACTGCCTTCTCTCGTATTGGCTGAGATCATGGCCGAGTTCTTGGAAAAGTCGCACATTGCCGATATACATGAGGCGTCCTGTTAGCACAGCCTGAGCCCCTTTGCCAACTAACGCTTTAAAATGCTCTGCGGGTTGCAGGTTTATCCCTTGAGCCCTTTCAACGACAGCACGAGCCAATGGATGTTCAGACCGGTGCTCAATGCTAGCGGCCATTGATAAAACTTGAGTTTCGGAATCCCCATTGACGATAAAGACGTCAGTTACTTCCGGCTTGCCTTTCGTCAATGTGCCTGTTTTGTCGAATGCAATCGCTGTGATTGAGCCCATCTCTTCTAGATATGCCCCTCCCTTGATCAGCACACCGTGTCGAGATGCGTTACCAATGGCCGAAACGATAGACACCGGAGTGGAAATGACCAGAGCACATGGGCATGAAATGACGAGCAGGACCAACCCATTGTAAAACCAGGGGGCAAAAGGCTGCTGAAAGAATAACGAGGGTAGAACCATGACGCCCGCGGCCACAACCAAAACAAACGGAGTGTAATATTTTGCAAAGACATCGACAAACTGTTGCGAAGGGGCTTTCTGTGCTTGAGCTTCCTCAATGAGGTGGAATATCTTTGCCAGGGTCGAATTGGCTGCGAGCTGGGTTACCTGAATCTCAAGGGCGCCATGTTCGTTCATCGTCCCCGCGAACACTGAATCACCAATGGTCTTCTCAACCGGTATAGATTCGCCGGTAATGGTGGCCTGATTAACAGCAGATGAGCCATGCAGAACTCTCCCATCCATGGCAATCCGTTCGCCCGGTTTCACGATAATAATATCGTCCACCATGATTTCTTCTACCGGTAAATGTCGTTCCTCTTCTCCTCTTTTGACCAAGGCCTCAGCAGGGGCCATATCCATCAAGGACTGGATGGACCGGCGGGTCTTTTCCATGGTGTATGCTTGCAGAGTATTGCCGAAGGAAAACAGGAAAGCAACCGTGGCTCCCTCACTCCATTCTCCAAGAATTGCCGCTCCCGTCACTGCTGCTGTCATTAAAAAATTCATATCCAATGAAAATGTCCGCAGGCTGTACCATCCGCTTCGTGCGGCATGAAAACCACCAACGACAGTTGCAAGGACATACAAAATCGTCACCACAGTGTGGTGAAAGGCGAACCAATCTACAACAACAGCGCATCCTAGAAGTATTCCAGAGGCAATGGTCGCGATTGTTTTGCTATTTTTCCACCATTTTGGCGGAGGTGCCGGTTTGCGGAAAATGGACGTTTCAATACTGGCTCCATATCCCGCTTGCTCTACGGCTTGAATGATAAATGCATCATCAATGTCATGAACAACCACCATCTTTGCGGTGGAAAAATTCACCGTAGCCGATGTAACACCTGGTATCATTGCCACCCGTCTTTCTAATTTTGCGGCACAGTCCCCGCAATCAAGCCCTGAAAGTCGATACACTGTTTTTTTACCACTTTCAGTTTCAGCATTATCGGCTCCTGTAGATTGAGATTCCGTTTGCTTACCGTCTCCTCCGAGCAAAGGCATGGGTTTCAATTGAGTGATGTCAAACAGAGCCAAACCCTGATTGTTTTCGTGGTCAGGTTGACCTGGCAAGACATTGCTAGCGAACTTTGGTCCTTGCTGAGCATGGTTGCAGCATTCATCATGGCAGCTGTTTTCATTCACAGAGATAATGGTGGGGTCAAGCTTCATGGTCTTCACTTATGGTTAGTATGCTCAATTCCTTGAATCAAAAGAGAAAAAACATGTTCATCGTCGAGCGAATACCAAGCCATCTTGCCCTCTTTGCGGTATTTGACCAGACGTGCTCCCCGCAACAATCGAAGTTGATGGGAAACCGCTGATTGCCCCATGGCTACGATTGTGGCGAGGTCGCATACGCAATGCTCTCTTTTCGATAGGGCATGCAGGATTTTTATCCTGGCTGGATCTCCCAACATCTTAAAGAGTTCTGCCGTTCTTCTTGCCTTTTCCTCCGGCACCATCTCAGCTTTTGTCAGGCAAACGCTCTGAGGATGATCACATAATTGTGTGCATGCTTCTGATTCGCAGGGTATTTGCTTCATTTTAATCCTATAAACACATGAACATTTTTTCATATATCTAAATCATGTACCACGGTGTGTCAATCCATGCATAGCTTGATGATAAGTTATTTCTTGTAATTGAATGAGGTTATAGACGAAAAAAAGCAGGTAGAGAAACTTGGCCTAATTTTCACGGGGAAAGCATATCAGGTTTCACCTGATCGAAAGGTTCATGGGCGCTGATAAAGACAGGTCATTTCAGTTCATCATTTTCCATTTTCTGCCGATCTTTTTTCAGTAAATCAGGAAGTTTGGCGAAAGGGGTATGGGTGATCGTAGGGCCTATCCTTTTATCAGGATTTTCGGTGGGGAGCCATTCAGCGTCGAGAGTGCGGGAATGTTCGTTAGTCGGCCATCCCACGATACGACGGGAGTAGAGATCAATCACAACCGCCAAGTACAGCCATCCCTCGGACGTCCAAATAGAGGTAATGTCGCCAACCCATACGCAATTCGGGGTGGTCACGGAAAATCTGTGATTTAAAAGATTGGGGGGCAACGGGCAACCGATGGTTGCTGTCGATTGTCGCCTTGAACCTTTTCCGTTGTTTGGCCGCAACGCCAGCCAATTTCATCAACGTTCCGGCCTTATGCTTGCCGCAACGATACCCAAGGGTGTTCAGTTCCTGGGCCTGCGGCTACCGTAAGTCGCTTTCGATTCCCGGTGAAGGCCTCGGACCCTGGGGATCAGTTGTGCCCGCTCTTGCTCCCTGGCTGACGGGCCGCGTCTCTTCCAGCGGTAGTAACCGCCTCAGCTCACCTGCATGACTTTGCACAGCAAATTCAATGGATACGCCTTCTTCTCGTTATCGATAAAAGAAAATCTCAAACCGATTCTTTCGCGAAGAAGGCTGTGGCCTTTTTTAGAATCTCTCGCTCCATCCGCAGTCGTTCATTCTCTCGCCGCAACTGCTTGAGTTCTGCTTGCAGTTGCGCCATGCTGGCAGGAACTGGGTTTGAATCCGGCAACGTGTCCTTGATCCATCGACGAAGTTGCGTGGTATGGCTGCCTAAATTCCTGGCTGCCTCTGAAATCTTGTACCCCTGATCCGTGACCAGTTTGACAGACCCTTCCTTAAATTCGTCCGTGAATTTTCTGCGTACTGTTTTCTCCATGTGAACACCTCCTGAGAGCATCCTAAACGCTCTTAACTTTGTGTCCACTTTATCTGTACCAGGTCACCCTAAGGATGCCCAGTATATCGAATCAACACCAGAAGCCACGAAAAGCAGGCCATGACGCAACAAAAAGGATCAAGAAACCACTTCTGCAGTTTAATTGTCCTCATACCGTTCTCTTCGGTTCTATTGTTGAGGGACCCAGATACGACATGAAGACATCCCCTAACCCTCAGAGATTGGTACGGTTCACAAATTGCACGCAGTTCTTTGCCGAAATATCAAATAGACCTGAAGGTTCTCCCCTATTAGTGCCACCAAATCATTCTTTTTGGAGGATTGCCGAAGGATTCAAAATCATCCCCCGATTCTCGCAACACACTGTCGAGATCTTGGATTGAAAAATCATATCCGTCCGCCTTTGCAAGGGTTACAAACTCTTCCTTTGTTTTTAATTCGTTATACTTGTTTCGTAATTTTTCGTCAGCGCCACCGGCAATCAAGAGTTCTTCCACGCTTTTTTTGGACATATTGCCCTCCGTTTGTGCATGGTACCATGCAAATGTTATTTTAATAGTTTGTAAGGATATGGTTTTTCAGGAGCAGTAACTACCCATTAGCAAAGCAACAAACAGGCCAGCTTGCTGAATTCAAAAAAATAACAAAAAATCTGCATGTTAATTTTCACTTAAAATTAACGGCTTTCATTATCATGGAATATGTTGACAGAAATGGCAATTAACAATCACAACTCATACAATTTTGTAGAATATTTTTCACAACTGAACAAGTGGCTCCCGCATTGATTCAGATATTCAACCGACAGCTCGGCCAAAATTAAGATTCATCCGGCAAACGCGTACCTGGAGTTGTGGAGGTTATAGAGTCTGAGCTTGAAGCGTTCCATGTCTCGGAAGCCGTAGGCCTGTCGCTTCATGGTCTTGATTTTGTTGTTGAGGCCTCCCAGGGGACCGTTGGTGATATTGTGGGGGTAATAATAGCCGAGCAATCCCTGCCTGCTGGTGAGTATCGTTGAACCGGCCGCGCAGAACTGTTTGATGCCCGAGGTCAGGGCATCGAAACACCACAGTTGAGGAGAAAAGGTTTGGCGCGGTTTGCCGTGCCCTGGTTCCAGGACAAGCGGAACTGCTCCTTCATGGCGTGCATGGTAAACAAGGGCTGGTTGGCGGTCAACAGGTCATCGAGACGCCTCTTTTTGTCGTCGGCAACGGTAGTGTGTTTGCTCCGTAACGCCAATATGGCGAGATGCAGCCTGTACTGTGTGCCCAGTACTCAGCAAGACTCTACTTCACGTAACTTGGAAATGATTTGTTCCGGCTGATAACCTCGTTTTACCATAAAAATGCCTCCTCATTTTTTTCCGCAAATCTAACATAATTTGTGGATCTATTCTTGGAGGGGGCAGGTCAGATCGGGGCGACAACGGGAGGGAGACGACGCACAAGGGCTTCGTCGTCAAGATCGGAAGGCAAAGGATCCGGCAGCGGTTGCCCGGCTGATCGTGGCGTCCACGGTGCCTTCGCAGGCACCGTAGGTTCTGGCTGTATCGAGCCAGGCCTGACCGCACAGCCAGACAAGACGCAAAATCTCTCGTATTTTCCGCATGGCAACTCGCTCTCTTGGCATCTTGCCCTCCTTCAATGAAATAGAAAAAGGCAAGATACCTCGTGGACGTTACCCCGCGACTACACTCTCATTTTGTACTGGTGGTTTTCCCATCGGAATGGTGGTCGTTTTTCCCGCAGGAATGCTGGCTGTTTTCGACCGGAATACGCACCCGGACCGTTCCTCAAAAAGAACTTCGCCTCTTCGCATTAATTCATCTACAAGCAATGGTTTAACCGTCACATCTGTACAAGGCCTTATTTTCTGTGTCATGAGTTCTTGCCACCTGCTCTATCCGCCCTGTTGCAACAATTATGTTGCATTTGATACTCTTTTGTAGATTAAAGCTACCAAATTGGTCGGAACTGATAGCACCTCCTGTGCCAAATAGCGACATCTTGCTGTAATCAAATGAAATTACAAAACTAAAATACAGGCGCCATCCTGGCACAACGTTTGCCAAATACCTTGGAAGGGAATCTACCACTTTTCGAGCCTGTCAGTCGACCTGCAGGGAGACGAGCCTCATGAAAGAAACGTGGGAAAAAATTTTTGAGTATGCCTCCATGCCTGTGCACGGCACTCTTTCGAGGAAACTACGCAATGGAGTGTCCTTGCAGATCAATGAAGGCAAATGTTTTGCAGGTGCTGTGCTCTTCCTGGGCCAAGGCTTTGTCGGTATCACCGAGGAAGAGGACGGCAAAATGGTCAACAGCTATTTCGATTGGCAAGGTATCCAATCTATCAGAAAGTACAGCCCAAAAGAGGGCGCAACGAAATAATCAGATTGCAGTATGTCGATTTGGCGGGACGGTCGTCTTCACCGACTACGTACTTGACGGTTCCCTTATCCTGAACCCGATTCTGAACTAGGAAAAATATCAAATGAAGGTGTGGTTATGGAATTGCCGTATAGGCCGCTTGGCTTGGTCAAAGAAATGCTGGAAACAATCGGCATGGAGATCACATATTCTTACGAAGATCTAGTATTTATCCAACACAACCAATTCCTTCTCCAGTTTGGGAAGAGCGGAGAACTCCTCCTTTTTTATACCAATATCGAGACGGGCGCAGAAGTGGCTGCGGAATTTTTTAAAGCTGTCCAGGCTGTTGCTGTGACCGCAGGCTTTACCCTGCTTCATTGTGGTCGCTATAGATTGACCCCCGCCGATGGAGAGAATCTATCCCTGGAATTTCTTGACGAGCACACCCAAAAGAAAAAATGAGCACTGTGAGCAATTCCATGGAACTTATGGCCTGTCCACGATGTGGCTCTGAATGGTTTGTCTCCTCACGCAGGGGTAACGGTCAGGCCTTTCAAATGGATGGTCAGTTGCAGCCGGTATTTATCAAATTAATTCACCGATCAGAGGGTTGTGCGACGATCGATCTGCAACAAATATTTTGCGGCGCCTGTACCTGGCAAGGCATCCCAGCCGATCTTGTCGAATCGATGATGTAACATCGCTCCCGGTGGAGAGCAAAATAGTCCACCGTATGATTAGTCTGCACATAAATTACCGAATATTTCGGTGTGTTTGAATTGTTTCAACTATTATTCAACCCTTAGAATGGAGATTGTTAATGAAAAAGATAGAAGCAATAATACAACCTTTCAAACTTGAACCTGTGAGAGAGGCTTTAGATGCACTTGGTATTCATGGGATGACAGTTTCCGAGGTCAAGGGATATGGAAGACAAAAGGGCCATGTTGAAATGTATCGTGGAAATGAATACGCAATATCATTTAAACCAAAAATTAAGATAGAAACCGTAGTTAGTGATGACATCGCAGTAAAGGTTGTTTCAACGATAACAGAAAAAGCAAAAACTGGAAAGATTGGTGATGGTAAGATATTTATTTCAACAATTGATGATACCGTTAGGATCAGGACTGGGGAGAGCGGAGAATCAGCTATATAAAATAAACAAAACTGATATATTATCAAGTATCATTTTAAAATTTCAGATTAGTCAGTAACCACCGGCAAAGCCGGTGGCTTGAAAGATTGTGAACCGCTCAAAGCGGTATCTTCAACAGATTCTCTGACCACCATTCGGTGGTCGACTATCTGAATAGTTGCAGTTGCTCGACACGA
>Ga0209016_1000246_pt1 | contig 71459 bp, 54 predicted proteins | sample EPASupsiteSAE305_FD_187265 | JGI IMG/M metagenome (GOLD analysis project Ga0209016, IMG submission 187265) | Bioremediated contaminated groundwater microbial communities from EPA Superfund site, New Mexico - SAE3-05 (SPAdes) (version 2) | ecosystem: Environmental > Aquatic > Deep subsurface >... | reverse complement strand
CTTTACCTACGCCATTGCACACCGGCTGGCATCGGGCAAGTTCAAGGGGATGAACAACCAGCACCTCTATAAACTCTGTCAATTACTTTATTGCACTCCAAACGACCTCATGGATTACACCCCCGGCAACGACCCCGAAGACCACCCCCTACACACACTTATAAAAGACAACCCAACCCACAACTACACCTCCGAGATGCGCAAAATGTCCCTCGAAAAACTTAAAAAACTCGACCAGTTCCTCACTGACCTGAAAAATGACGACATATAACCGTTCACCCAAGTCTCCAGACTTGGGTGTCGTTATCAAGTCTCCCTGCCAACCTCCGGTCAAGCACTTCCAAAACAAAGTTTTCAGGATATTACCATTCTACCATTTAACTATTTTGTCACACATCACCCATAACCCATAACCCATAACTTATAACCCATAACTCATAACCCAAAACCCAACCCAAAAAACAAATCCGCCCCACTGCTGCAGTGAAAGGCGGACTGTCTTCTATCATTGGCAATAAGGCGGGACTTTTATTGCCTTACAATTTTGTGTACCTCTGACTTGCTGTTTTGTTCGATCTTCAGATAATAAACCCCGGGAGCAAAATCTGAAAAATCTACAGATAAACTTCCTTCAACCGATTCAACTTTTCGCATCATTTTTCCGCGACTGTTGTATATTGATATGGTTAATGGATAATCCTCAATTGTATTAATATAAACTATTCCATTTGTTGGATTTGGATATACATTGGCATTTAATCCAGCTATCTCTGCAATTGAATTTACTGCATTCATATTTGTCTGGTAAACTCTTACATAATTCAGTCCTACCGACCTGCGACTTGGTTTGTACGGTTTTTTCTGTCCGGTGAAAGTAGCAGGATCAGCCGGATTATAATGCAGGTAATCATTATATGCATAGGCAATGGCCATGTAAAAATAATTGTTTCCTGTATCCAGCGGTTCACCGGTAAATTTATCTTCATTTGCCGTGAAATAATGATCAATCCCGGTGTTTGCAGCAGTAACCATTAAAGTGGGTGTGCTTGTTCCGGAACTAATATCAACAATATAATTGATCAGATCTTCAATTGCATCATTCACATCGCACTGAAACACCAAACGTGCTTTTGTATCATCATTCAACTCATTAACGGTTATGCTTGTATCGGTAACCTGATATACCTGATATCCCTGAAAAGTAAAAAATGAATCGCATTCTGTTGTTCCCACGGGAGCAGAAATTGTATAATCAAGTTTGTGATACAATTCCAGATAATTATTTGAAGCTGCAGTATTAAATAAATTGAACTGAAATTCACCCGGAGCAGTGGTGATGGTCATATCCGGGGCATCCGGACCATCAATCAACCTGAAACAGTTATCAAAATATGCCTGAGCAATATCATCGGCACGCATGAGTTCGGCAAGAGATGCCAGTGAATCGCCGGTCTCTGCCCTTGCCCAAACCGCTGCGTATGAAATATCATCTACTTGGCCGGGTTCCATCCTGAATTCACCGGTAGCCATCAGAATTCTTCTGTCATAGGGCACATTGCTTTCAGTGATTTCATCCCACTGAGGCATAGGTATGCCGCCCTGACCAAAGCCGCATGGATCTGAAATTCCTGGGAAAATAATATCAGATTGTGTTGTTGTGGAACCGGCATTTGAATAATGTCCGGTTCCCCCGTAAAACAAAGGAGAACCATCTTTCCAAATTGACTGCAAGTACTGATAGTATTCAAGCGCCGAGGAAGGATCCTGAGTTGCCGGATTCCCTTCACCCATATTATTTATAAATATGCAATGATTTAAACCAGACCTTTCATTATCAATAATTCCGTCATCAAAATTTAAACCTGTAATTGAAGAATTGCAACCTGTAAGGTCATCCATTCCATTATTTTCAAGATATGGCCCTTCAAAAAAGTCAATCCCAATGACAGGTGGTCTTTCACCATAACTGTAAACAACCCCCTCATCAACAGCTCTTCCATTGTAGAAATAACCCAAACCTCTTTGTACATCACAACCTCCGTAATCATCATAACTATAACCCAAATCACCATCAGTCCAGATACCAGCATACATTTGAGTATAAGTAGTTGAAGAACGGTTAATAATCTGATATGAGTAAAAAGTGCAATTATTCAGTTCATCGGTTGTTGAAAAAGCAAAAGCCTGCGCCCTGATTTCAAGTCCGATTGAATTTCCTCCACTTTCAGTATGATCATTCCCTTTATCATTATACACCCACCAGATATTTTGATCACCATACAAGCGCGGCACCCTGTTCTCCCTTGAAAAACCACATGGAACATCATCGTTTAAATCATAATATGGATAATCACCGTCATTCGGATTATAATTACCATCCTGATTGTTATCAAAAAAAGGAGCCAGATAATAATCATAACCCGATGCCACATCGCCATGAGCAGGCCAATTAATAATTGATTCAGGAATCACATAATCGGGATATTCTGATGCCTGAGTTGCAGGGTCAGAATTAAACCAATCATTGAAAGTTTCTACTTCCTCCCTGAAGGTGACAAAAAGATAATCGTATGATGAGCATACATCCGGACTGACCTCTGCATCTAGAGTGGTTAATGGTCCGGGCCAATAATCAACTCCTTCGCTGCGGTAACGCTGAGCAGCCAGATGAAGATTGCCTGATTCATCAATTCCTCCGAACCATAAAGATCCTGCAAACAAGGAGTGTTTTCCAGAGCCTTTAGGAACTTCATACTGCGCATTTCCTGAAAGATCCCACCACATATCACCGCCTGAATGAATCAGTGCCCTTACATTATTTATTTCGAGGAATGCTGAGGATGTTCCGGGGGTACAACCTGCTTTGACATCCTTTTGGCAATATGTAATATTATATACAAAAGCCATGGTAATAAGTAAAAGTAGATTTTTCATAGACTGTTTTTTTTATATACGTTCAAAACTAAAAATTATGTTGACAAATTAACAATTACCATACTTCAGTTACCGAAAGGGACTTTTTTATCTACTAACGGTCGCTCGCTCCGCTCACCCAAGTCTCCCGACTTGGGTGCTTTGCTTAATAGTCGGAGTGCGACTCCAAGTCGCACCCCGACTAAAAAAAACTCCAAGTCTCGCCCCGACTAAAAAACCCGCCGAACAATTGCTTCAACCATCCGGCGGGGTTCAATCTATCATTGATTGTGGTGGGGCATTTTATGCGCATTCTCTTGCGGCGTACCTTTCTTTAGGTAAATATACGCCCTGTTTCAGGATTTTAAGTCGGCCAATTTGCAGACAACCGGAATGGCTTTCCGAATAACCGGAATTGGGACTTGATTTGCTTATATCTTGGATATTTTTATTATTTCATAATTCGAAATTACATTTTATTGTTTCGGTGCGCTGCACATAGCCGTCAGGTTAAGGTTTTTCAATATCAAATATCGTTAAAATAAAAAGAGATCCCTCACCGCTTTCGGGCGGTTCGGGATGACAATGGTCATTTTTGAATGGGTAGGTAGGTTGAGGAAGGCTAGCCTTCCTCAACCTACCTACCCAACACACAATATGAATTGTCATCTCGAGCGGAGCGAGAGATCTTTTTGTTATAACTTGATAATCATTTTGTTGTAAAATTAACCTGACGACAATGTGCGCTGCACATTATCCACAATGAGTTAAATATTGCTCCATATACGGTAACGTGTGGTTGCACAATGACACCAAAATAAGATAATAATCCTTCCTCCGCAGATTTCATAACCATTCAATATTTTTTACCTTTGCAACATGATGCAAAAACTGAACAATATGATATGGATGCTTGTTACTATCGGACTGCTCGTCAATTGTTCAACTAAAAATTCAGATTCTATGGTAACGGTAAAAAAATTCATCTTCAACGACTTTCAGGAAAATACTTACGTTTTATATGACGAAACGGGCGAATGTGTCATCATTGACTGCGGCTGCTATTACGATGATGAACAATCCAAACTGAAAAACTTTATCGCTGACAACAAACTGAAACCCGTGAAAATACTCACTACCCATGGTCATATTGACCATATTCCCGGCAACAGATTCGTTAAGGAAACTTATAAAATACCCATCGCCATGCATCAGGCCGATCAGTTTCTGGTGGACAGCGTGAAAGCTTATGGAGCCACTTTTGGTTTTGATGTGGATGAACAACCCAAGGCCGACGAACTCATCAATGACGGGGATACCATACGCTTTGGAAACTCGGAACTTATTGCCTTTCATGTGCCCGGACATTCGCCCGGCAGCATAGTTTTCTACAACAAACAAAAACAGTTTATCATTGCCGGCGATGTTTTATTTTATGGCAGCATCGGACGAACCGATTTACCCGGTGGCAGCTACGAAACACTGATTTCAGGAATCAAATCCAAACTGCTTGTGCTGCCCGATGAGGTTCTTGTTTATTGTGGTCACGGACCGGAAACAACCATTGGTGCGGAAAAAAGAGGTAATCCGTTTTTGAAGTAGTACTAATACAATTCCAGCTTAAAATCATCATAACACAATCTGCCGTGCTGTTTGTTGGTTATATAAACACTTAAACTTGCATTATTTTTGACTTCCGGAACCGGTATCATAATACTCACACTGTACCATTTTTCTGTAACCGGAACCAATTGCCTGATATCCCTGGCATCGTAAATAACGGTCTTTTCTCCTTCATTGAGCTGAAAAACAAGCCTGAAATCCTTGTTTTTATTGTATAAATAAAATTTCCCGCTGAAAAGCACATATCTGTTCTGCATAAACAGACTGTCATTGTCAATCTTCAGGGTTGCGCCATAGCCAAGGTCCCTGTTTACATATCCGTAAAAGTCTTTTTTTAGGACTTTTTCAATCATTCCGTTGTTTTTCCATATCGTATCAACAGGATTATCAAAAGCCGATTTGGCTGAAAAAACGGGAATACCCCTGTCAATTCCCAAAAAAGGCATCAGTTTTTGCGGTTCTTTTGTCGGTTTATAAACTGAAATTTTACCGTTCCCTCCCACTCTTTCTATCCGGTTTAGTATTTCTGAAAATGAGTTAACCACATCTGACAAAATCCAACGATCCTGCATTACCACAAAGTCATAATTAATTTCCAGTGATTTTTTTATTGTTTCTGGACGGGTATTCAGAATTGCCCATCCTTTCCTGTCCATTAAAATGAGCGCTGTATTTGAGGTATAGGCATCAATTACCAATATTTTATCATTTCTGCTGATGCCAAGCGAATCAAGCAATTTATCACTTCCTTCAAAATTTTCTGCGGTAATGGTGGCCCGATCCCAATCTCCTCCGGTTCTTCGCAATTCCTGTATTTTACTGTTTCCAAAACCTGAAAAACCCAATAGGATAATTAATGCGGAAAAAGCTGTATATCTGACAACCCTGTTATTAAATTGAATTCGGCCTGTTACCATTGCCAGAAAAAGCACAATAGCAGGAAAAAAACTGTCAAGAAAATAATAATCATGATCGGCATATTGTCTGGCCATCAAAATGGAATAAAAAATAGCGGCACAAAACAGGCAAGCCGGGAAATACAATGAGATTTTCATGGAGTTTTTCTTTCCCAAACCTGTAAAAAGCATAATAAAATATCCCGACACCATCAATAAAATAAATATGTATTGGGCAGATGTAAAATATTGAAATTTCCAGTTTTCAAGCGTTTTTCCAATGATGCTTTTTAATTCACCAAAATTCTCAGCGGGCATAAAACCCGAAAGGAAACCCGATCCGAACTTCTCTGACAGATGTCTTTTCCATAAATAAAAAGCCACAATCAATAACAAACCTGAAAATGCCACAACCAGCTCACGAATGTTTATTTTTCTGAGTTTATAGTACTTCATGATCACAGGTATGGCAAAGGCAGGAACAAAAATGATGAATGAAAATCTTGGGATTACAGCAAGACAGAGGAACAAAACCATTATGATAAAATCATTCGGGTTCTCTTTCTCAAAATATCTGTAAAAAAACCACGCCGCTATAAAAATACTCGAAACCGAAGTCACCGATGGAATAAAACCATTTAAATAATAATGATATACCGGTGATAAAAACACAAAAACAGGTATTACGTAAGCAAGTAAATAATTTTTTGAAATCCTTTTAACCAACAAGCCCAGAAAAAACAAGCCCAGCAAGCCATACAACAGATTATACATTCTGAAAATAACCGGAAAAGTGCTTCCCGTGACTTTCATTACCAACGCTATCAAATATTCGTGGATGGGCATGTCAACTCCGGTGATTCCGGTTTCCCCGACCGGAATAAAATCTTCCTGTGGCCTGAGGTTGTAGGTTGCCGGATAAAAAAAATCAAGTCCGTTGTCAACATACCCCAAAGCCAAAGCATAGCGATCGCTTTGCGACCATGAATGAAGGTGTTTTGGAAACTCATTTAAAGAGTTTCTGTACGAAAAAATACTCAGCAATGAAAAAATCAGCACAAACCCGCATGCAAATAGCAAGGTCTGCTTCTTTTCGGCATTTACCATATCAATTTATTTCGGAAAAGACCCGAAGAATTTCCTGATGCTTTTGTGAAAATTATGAATACCTTTTGGCTGTGTGTGCATAAAAATGCATTCTCCATTAACTACATTTATTCCGGCACTCTTAGCTTTTTCAATGGTTTCCTTTGTAGCACATTCCTGTTGCAGCCAAAGGTTTTTGATTCCTTTTGCCATTGCCTGATCGACAATTGCATCGGTATACTGTTTTTTTGTAATCACAAGTAAATGTGTGAATTCGGCCGGAATATCCGCAACCGATTTTACGCATTTATCGCCTTCGATGTCAGCAGCTTCGGGATGCACAGGAAGCAGTTGATAACCTTTTTCTTTCAAACTGCGGTACACCTGACTGCCAAATTTCTTTTTATTACGGGATGCTCCGGCAACCGCAATGTTTTTTGCTGAAGTAAAATCAGTGATTTCTTTTAATGTAAGCTTATTCATTTTTTCTTAGTTTAATATCATTTCCGTTAAAGTTGACCTGTTCGTCGTTATCATGTCCGGAGGAGTTTGCATTTACCTGAATGCTTTTGCTGAAATACTTGCCATTAAGGGTATCATCAACATCGTTGGCCGTGAAATTGACGGTGTAAGTACCTGCCAGATCCCAAAACTCAATCACATACTGACCCGATGCATCGGTCTGGACCGAATCGCGCCATCCGTCAGTTAAACTCATCACAACATTGATGTCCTTTATTGGTTCACTGGTAACCGAATCGGTAACCGTTCCCCTGAATACATGACCAACCTGATCGGTTCCATATTTACAATTTGTGCAGGCGATAGTAATACCCAGAATACTCAGTATTACCACAAAAATTTTAGACAGTTTTTTTAAGAAAAATCGTTTCATATCAAAAATCAATTTTAACGGTTTTTAAAGACGGAATATACAGCAGATATCCCGAAATTCCGGGAAATCCCATCTGCCTGAAATATCCCATATATTCCTTTACCTGTGTAATGTACGACTGGCTTTCCTTATCGGTAACTTTATAATCAATGATGATGGTTTCATTTTCATTGTAGATAATCCGGTCCGGACGTTTAACCTCGCCCGTAGTAAGCAATACCGATGTTTCGTTTTTCACCTGCCAGGATGGTTTAAACCATGAAGCGGTTGGGTCATCCGAGATAATTTTTTCAATATCCTTTTTTACATCTTCCAGATTTTCAACTCTGATTAAGCCGCTGAACACCGCATTTTGCAAAGCTTTTTCGACATCCCCGGCATATCTTACGGATGCAAGGATTTCGTGCAGAATCTTGCCTTTATTGATATTTTCCTTTTGTTTTCCCTCAAAATAATTGTCCCCGCTGCGCTTGATGATCACCCGGCTTTCGGAAGTGTTGAACGGAACAAATCCGGCCTGAAGGGTAATTTGCCTGCTTTCGGATTTTTCTTCAGGAATTGCCGGAATACCTGATTCAAAGCGCATTAATTCCTGATTCCAGCAGGATGAATAATCAAAATCAGTATACAAAGGCGATTCCTGATTATTCATGTAGGTATATAACAGCTGACCAATATTGCTAATGTTTCCTGTGTCGGGAATATCTCCGGGAGCTATAACATAAAGGTTGTGCCTTGCCCGGGTAAAAGCCACATACAGCAGGTTAATGCTGTCAATGTACGACATGATTTTTTCGCGCAGGTAATCTTCCCTGAAATGGGTATCCATCAATCCGGATGAAAATTTCATGGGAATTTTTTCCAGTCCGTCAAACGGCTTAACCTTAGGTTTGCACCAGAAAAAATCGCGCATCTCTGAGTTATCCATGCTCCATCCGCAGAAAGGAATGAGCACATTGTCATATTCCAGTCCCTTTGCCTTGTGGATGGTCAGCACCCTGATGGCATCCTGACCTTCGGAGGGCGAAACAGCTTTACCAACGCCTTCCTCTTCCCACCATTCGAGGAACGGAATGATTCCTGCAGCATGGTTTTTTGAAAAATCGTACACCATATTTTTAAAGGAAAGCAGGTAAGGAATTTCCTTTTCCATGATTGCCAGGTCAAGCACATTGATGATTTTCTCCACCAGATCGTGAAACGAGAGCCATGCTTTTCCGGCTTTTATTTCCTTAAAACTTTCGGGAAGAAGGGAAAGCACATCCTTTTCGCTGAACACCTTGTGCAACAGACTTTCATCGTAATTTCCGGTATAAACAAGATGGTTGTACACCAGTGAAGCGGCGGTAAGGCCATCTTCGGGTGCCGAAAGATATTTTAAGGCAAGGACAATGATTTTTACAGCTTCGGAAGATGAAATATATAAAGCCTCATCTGAAAGCACATCTCCTTTAAAACCAGGATTTTCGCTTTTGTAGTTGATGAGATAATCGGTCACTGCCTTGGCATCTTTTTTCGTCCTGACCAGCACCACAAAGCTACCCGGACTGTATCCCCTGCCAATGCCTTCGGCAATTACGGCGGTCATTTTTTCCAGTGCTTTTTCCTTCCATTCCTGGTCTTTTAAAAACGAAACATTTACATATCCGCCATCGGGAGTTTTTTCGGGAATAAGCTGCTCGCTATCGCTGTAGGCACCGGTGATCAGTGCGTGCAGATACGAAAAACCGGTTCCACATTCCTTATTGAAAATATCCTGCAAAAACACCGGCAATCCCTCAAACATACTGTTGTTGAAGCCAATCACTTCAGGCAGACTGCGCCAGTTATACCTGAGAATTTTCTCATCTATATCAAACCCGCTCAGATCGCGCTGCATGCGGCCTCCCAGCAAAGTCCAGTCAGAACTGCGCCAACGGTAAATAGACTGTTTTATATCGCCCACAACCAAATCGGGGTTGCCTTCGGAGAGGGAATTAATGAGCAGCGGCTTGAAATTTTCCCACTGGAACCCTGAGGTATCCTGGAATTCGTCAATCATGAAATACCGGTACACATGTCCGGTTTTTTCATAGATAAAAGGCGCATCATTGCTGTCAATGACTCCTCTGATCAGTTCAGCCGCATCGGCCAGCAGGAAAATATTTTCCTCGTTAAGGATTTTTCGTATTTCCCGTGAGATATCAGATAAAATGCCGAGTGTATAAATCTCACCCTGTATTTTTTTAGCCGTAAGATATCCGGGAAGGTTTGTATCAATATACTGAACCACATCATACAAGGCCGCATAAACTCCGTTATCGCGGGCAGTTTCAATTTCCTTCTGGTATGGATCATTCTTTTTGTGCCATGCTGATGGATCTTCCAGCACATTTTTAACAGTCTTGGTATATTCGTAATAATCAGGTTTCTGCTTCTGAATTTTAATAAAAAAAGTGGCGAAACTTCTGGAGCCTCCTGCAAAACTTTCAACGGTGAGACCAAAATGTTCAATCAGGTCGACGGCATTTTTGCCCATACTTTTGAGTTCTGTATCAAACAAGGCAATAATTTCATTCAGTTCATCTGAATAGTTTTTAAGGTATTTGCGGTCAGAAAGTTTACGTGTATATTCGGGACTGAAGCTTTTAAATTCCTCGTTGAAAATTTGTTTACCCAGTTTAACAATTTCGTTTCGCACGTTCCAGGATGAACCGCCCTCAATTTTCGAAAAGGTAAAATCGGACAGCCATTTATCGAGGTCGGGGTTGGCATCCGGACTGTCCAAAAGGTTGTCAACGGCTTTGCCAAGGATTCCGCCGCTGCTCAGCTCGATATCAAAACCAAATCGCAGGTTCAGTTCGCGGGCAAAAGACCGAAGCACCTGTTGAAAAAAGCTGTCGATGGTAGAAACAGAAAACCGTGAATAATCGTGCAATATTTTTTTCAGGATAAGCTTCGCCCTGTAGATGATTTGTTTGTCATCAAGTTTAAGCTCATTCCTGAGCATTTCGACGTAATTTGATTCAGTTCCGCAGGAAAGTTTATACAGTTCTTTAATAATCCTGCCTTTCATCTCATCAGTGGCTTTATTGGTAAAAGTCACGGCAAGGATGTTGCGGTAGCTTGCAGGGTTTTTAAAAACCAGTCTGAGATACTCCCCTGTAAGCTGGAAAGTCTTTCCCGAACCAGCCGAAGCGCGATATATTGAAATGGTTGACATTTGGGGATGAAGTTACTAACAAATATGTTGATTAGCAAATTAGCAGATTAGCAGATTAGATGATCTTTTTACCCTATTACCAACATTCCACTTTATGTATATTAATCTCTTCAAAATAAACCGGTTTACTCAGCCCCTGCCCCGATAAAAATATTGACGACCTTGTCGTTTTCAAGAGTAAAGGTCATTCCGCCGTAAAGTGATCCGGCAATAATAATATCTCCTCCGGCAATATTTGTGTCAATGGATTCCTTGTATGCAGCTTTTAATTCCTCAAGTCTGCTTCCTACGCCGATTTGCTTTTTGGTTTTTAATTTGCAGGGTTTATAAATAGTGATACAGTAAATTTCCAGATCAGCTTCTTTCTCCCCAATAATATCCAGATCAAACCCTTCTTTTGTATACGTCCACACCTGATGATAATCACCATCAGCAGCCCACTGTTCGGGTTCGGTTTTTTTATCGGGCTTGCCAAAAAGTTTAATAACTTCTATAGCTTTTAATCCGATTTTAAGATCGCCAAAACTTTCGTTTTCCATCAGTTCAAAGCCCAGGGCAAGATAGTCCTTATCAGTAACAACAGTATCATTTTGAACAGAATCCGTTTGAACAGAATCTTTTGTCTGATCAGTTTTTTTATCTGATTTTTCAGTATTGTTGCAGGAAATTATCAAAAATGATGCGATGCAAAGGGTGGTGATTTTTAGTAGTGCTGATGTCATTTTAGTCTTCGCTTATTAGTTGAATTATTTCTTTATGAAGTTTTTTTAAATCCCTGGTAACTATTGTCCAGATAATATCATCTGAAATAGTGCTATATCCGTGGCTGATTCTATTTCTTGTATCAACAATTTTTCTGGCATTTGTAATACTGATTTCATTATTAACCTTTAATATTCTGTTTACAGCTTCTCCAATTATTTCAATATTTCTTTCGATGGCTCTTTTACTTTTAAGGTCTTTTTGAAATTCAAAAAAGTTCCTTTTAGTTGGTAAAAAGGATTCAATTTCTTCAATAGCCTGATTAATATCTTCAAGCCAGGTTTGTACTTCCTTTTCCATAGATTTGAACTTTTGTCCGGTCAATTTCACTTTTAAGAAATCGATTTTTTAAAGCTTTTTGTTCTAAAAGGTCTATTTGCCTTTTTAACAATTCTTCAAGTTGAAATTTTAGATTAAAATAATTATCGGAATATAAATATGGATCATTTTCATCAATATCAACAATTAAGTCAATATCGCTATCTGGCATGAATTTATCTGTTGTTACTGAACCAAATGCAAATAGAGATTTTACTTTGTTTAATTCACAAAGAATAATTATTTGTTTAATATGTTGACTTAAAATATTCATCATTTACACAAAGATAGATATAAAATTTGATTCTATTTAAAACTTTTTATTTGCAATATTCTCACAGTCCTTTTCAATCAGCTTTCAATCAATATAAGTTTCTTTCAAAACTGCTTTTACTTCTTTGATTTCGGGGTTTGAAAGTCTTCCGAGAATTTTCACAATTCTTTGTTTGTCAATGGTTCTTATTTGGTCAATTACAGCCCAACCTATTTTATTTTCATGTTTAATTTCAATTCTGGTCGGATATTTTTTTGACGTTTTTGTCATAGGTACCACAACAATTGTCTGTAAATATTTATTCATCTCATTTGGCGAAATAACAATGCATAACCTTGTTTTTTTTATTTCACTCACAATTGTGGGATCCAAATTAACGAGAACGATTTGATATTGACTTAAGTCCATTCTTCTAAATTTTCATTTTCAAAAACGTCATTAATTAAAAGTTGATCATCCCCGTTTTCATTCATTTTCTTAAATGCTTTTTCCCAACCTTTTCGAGGTTCCGGAATGGGTTTAAGAATAAAATATCCTTTTTCCAAAATAAGTTCAACCTTGTCTTTTATGTTGTACTTTTCTAAAAGATCTTTGCTTAATCTAAAACCCTTTGAATTTCCAATTTGTATAATTGACAGTTCCATAAAATATGCTTTGATGTAATTACAAAGTTAATACATTGATTTTGATTTTGCAAGGTTTTTTTCTTGTCATTTTCAACATTCAGTCAATCACAGAAAATATCAATTAAACGAATATCCTATTGAAAAACTGTTCATTAAAAAGAAATTGCTGCCCCACCTGGTTTCTTCAATATTAGCTTTAACCATATAGCCATTCTCATAAACATTTTCAAGAAACCTGTTTTCGTAATACAAATAACATGAACTTTCTACAGAAATGAAAAATCTTTTTGTCATTTTTAATTGAAAATTGACAAAAGGCATTATTCCATATCTAAATCCATGATAATATGTTAATGTGTTGGTTCCGTAAATTCCTCCTGTTATCTCATTATGTCCGGAAAAAAAATTATAAAAAATATTAAGTCCTGCATGCATGAATAGTTTATATTCAGAAAAAAACCGTCTGTAGTAGCCAACATGAAATGATCTGTTTTTTTCACGTCCTGATGTAACAAATGCATCTCCAAAGGGATTTTCAGGTCTGTTATGCATAGTGTATAAAAAAAATGAAGTCCTGATCCCATTGTTATTAAAATTGTGGTTGTATTCTATTCCATGAAAAAAAGCATAATTCAACTTTTCACCCCCTTTTATTTCGTCAATTTTAGCAAAATGAAAAACAAATTGATTCTTAAATCCGGTGGTATCTGGCTGTCCATTCAATAAACCAGGAACAAAAAGTATCAGATAGAAAATTCGCCACATTACAAATAGAGCTTAATGAGTTGATTACAAAAAGTAAATATATGAGTAACAATGAAAATAAATAATTATTGTTTCGGTTTTTGACTTAATAAATAATTGTAAATTTTTTACTGCTATTTTCAAACCCGAATCCCCAAAACAGTAACATCATCAATCTGGTCGTTATGTCCTTTCCAGTTATCAAAAGTACTGTTCAGAATTTCCTGTTGTTCTTTCATGGGTTTGGGGGCAATTTGCACGAATAATTCTTTAAACTGCCTGACCATAAACTTTTTGTTTTGTGGTCCGCCAAACTGATCTTCAAACCCGTCGCTGGCCAGATAAACCATATCGCCTTTCTGAAGCTGAATCACATGGTTGGTATAGGGTTTCATGTTTTCATAAATGGCTACGGGCTGCTTATCGGGGGCGATTTCTTTCAATTCATTATTGGTAGTCACGATAAACAGCGGATTGTTTGCTCCTGCAAATTCAAGAACATCGTTGTCGCAATTAAGCACACAAAGGACTACATCCATTCCATCTTTTTGCTCACCATAATGGCCTCTCTGATGCAGGGCTTCGATGATTGATTCGCGCAGGTTATCGAGTACATCACTGGCTTTCCGCACCTCTTTCTTCCTTACAATTTCGTTTAAAAACGACACGCCGAGCATGCTCATAAACGCTCCGGGCACCCCATGACCGGTGCAATCGACCACAGTAATTATCAGATATTCGTTGATGCGGGTGGCCCAGTAAAAATCGCCCGAAACAATATCCTTAGGTTTGAAAAGAATCAAATGTTCGCCCAATACTTTTTCGGCCGATTCGCCTGAGGGCAGCACAGCTTCCTGAATTCGTTTGGCGTAATTGATGCTGTCGGTGATTCTTTGTTTCTGGACCTCGAGCATGTCTTTCTGAGTACTCAACAGGTCGCGTTGGGCCTCAATCTCATCGCGTTGCGCACTAATTTCCTCAATATGCTGGTTGAGCATGACATTTTTTTCATCCACAAGCAATTTCTGACTTTCGATAATTTTTTTCTGCTTTTTTGAAATCCTTAAACGGTGCACGATAAATATGGCAAAAACGGCAACCAGAACAAGTCCGGCAATAATAAAAACAATAGTCATGCGCTGCCTTTCACTGTGCTCCTTCTGCGCCAAAATCTCGGTTTCATTAAGTTTCTTTTCTTTATTGAGTTTTTCAATCAGCAGTTGATTTTTTTCAGTCTCGAACTTTTTTTCCGCATCGGCTACAGCTTTTGTCTTTTCCTCCATAAACATGCTGTCTTTTGTAGCCATAAACACCTCGGCATAAATCAAAGCTTCTTTATAATTGTTCAATCTTTTGTATGCCCGCATCAGGGTGTTAGAAGCGGGATTTTCGAGCGGGACAGCCTTAATTTCACGGGCAATGCCAATGGCTTTCAATCCGAAGGTCAGAGCCAGATTCAAATGTTCGTTTCTTTTTGCAGGAGAATTAAAATAAACCGAATCGGCCAATAAAACATGCATTTCAGCAATATTGGCATTGACCATGGCTACGCCGTAGCGGTCGCCCGATTCTTCCTTAATTTTCATGGCTTTCAGGTAATAATCAATAACCTCATCATATTTACCCTGAAACAGAAGAACGTTGCCAATATTATTATAACACTTTGACAGTGCTTTTTTATCACCGATTTCTTCGGCAATCTTCATACCCTTAAAATAAAATTCCAGTGATTTTTCGAGCAATCCCTGATCAAAGTAGACATTACCGATATTTACATAGCAGCCGGAAATCTGCGGAGTATTTCCAAGCTCCTTATGTAATACAAGAGCTTTATTGAAATAGCTCAGCGCCACATCAAAATTTCCCTGATCGTATTGGATATTTCCAAGAGGCACAAAGCAAAATGTCATTCCATTTTTACAATCAATGATGTTATTTTTTGAAGGATCAGATTTAATCAGCTCCTCATAAATTTTAAGAGATTTCATCACGAACTGAATTGCCTTGTCAAAAGTTCCGCTTTCGTAATGTACAATTCCAATGTATCTTAAAGAATTGGCTTTATGTTTTAAAAAAATATTTCTGTGTTTTTTCTCATTTTTATCCAGGTCAGAAAGATTTTTATCGGCTAAATCAACCGCAATTTTATAATAATAAATAGCCGAATCGGGGTTATTTCTTTCATAAAACAGTCCGATTTCATCGTTAAGCATCCTTATTTTCATGGAATCCTGCATCAGACTTTGGTAGGATTTCAACATTTGGCTAATGTCTTTATCCTGTCCTTGCACAGAGAAAAAGGAAAATCCAAGAAAAAAAATCAGCAGTATCTTTATTTCTGTTTTCATTGGGTCAAATGAGTATGCTAAGATATTGCTTTTTTTTTACACCTGAAATGTGAGGCAATTTTTAATTTGCCTTGTGTTTTTAAATCAACAGTTTAAAATTTGCCTTGTGTTCTTAAATTATTTGACTATCGGGAAACATAATTGTTAATAATGAGATTCCTCACTTCGTTCGGAATGAAAATGGTTAATAGTAATGGAATATCCCCAAACAAAAGAGGGTTATGTTCTTTCTTCAGCACCTTTTGCTTAACTGAAGGAATAAAACCTGAAATTTATTCCGGTTTATTTTGCTTATTCGGTTGGGATGAATATTAGGGATTGATATTTTTACTTTGAATCTTTGGCTAATGATTAAATGCTAAATGTATTTTCATTGCAAATTTCATGGCTTAAAGCCGATTCTCTTTCGTAGCCTGGGATTTTCATTTTTCTCAATAAGCTCATCAAGATAATTAAACACAAGTTCAATATTTTTATCCTGATTAGATAACTTCTTTTTTATTTCTTCTATTTCAAGTCTGATGCTCAAATTATCAGTTAGAGTTTGTCTTATTTTTGTAAAAATCCTCATGATCTGGATGTTTACTTTAATTGCTTTTTCGCTATTCAATACAGATGAAAGCATCAAAACCCCATGCTCAGTAAAGACCATTGGAATGTATCTGGCCCCACCCCAACTTGAGGAGCCATTTTGGCACCTCAAGTTTGCTAATTCATCATTTGTGAGTTCGAACATAAAATCATCCGGAAAACGCGAAATATTTCTTCTTACTGCTCGCTTCAGTTGCTTTGTCTCAACATTATAAAGCTCAGCCAAATCCTTGTCCAGCATAACTTTTTCATTTCTGATAAAGTATATTTTTTGAATTATGACTTCATCCGGCATCAATGACTTTTTTTCATTGTTCATTTTTGTGGCTAAATTATTTTTGCAAAATTAAATAATAAAAGAAATAAAACAAATTATGATAATAGCATGTTGTTTTTTGATTCTATATCTGCAGAAAATAATCATTAAAATTAATTGCCTATCAGGAAATATTAATAAGATAGATGAGATTCCTCTACTTTTTCACCTTCGATTACTTCGTTTTCTCTATACCCCCACAAAATGAACTTCCTTTAAATTTCTTTTGATCCCTCGCCTGTATTTGTATTTTGGATATCCAACAATCAGGGAAATCACTGTGTCATGGTCATCCGGAATCCCGAACATTTTTCTCAATTCAGGACTTTTGTTGAGCGCTGCCGGAACCAGTCCCACAATGGTCGAGCCCAACCCCATGGCTTGAGCAGCAAGGTCGGCGTAGGTTACGTAAATAAACGAATCTTCTTTATGCTCCTCCGAATCTTTATGGGCATGGAAAATAAAAATCGTATGGGCTCCTCTTGTAATTCCGTCATAATCGATTGAAAAATCACGATAAACACCCCTTTCAATCCTGGGGAGCAAGTGGTTCATTAAAGTGTTCAGGGTATCCTTTCCCTTCTTTTTCTTAATCATATAACGCATAATGGGATTGTGGAGCCACTTTTGAAGCTTGTTATAAAATTGCGACATCAACGGCAAAGATTGCATGATTTTTTGACGGTCATTGATAACGGTAACCTCAACATGTTGGTGCGAATCCCCATGCGGAGCAAATGAAATAGCATGAAGTATCTTTTCTATTTCTTCATCCTCAATTGGCTTAGGTTTAAATCTTCGGACCGAACGACGATGTTCCAGCAAAGAAAAAAAATCGGAGCCATTGGTAAACTCAAAAAAATCTTTTTCATATTCAAGTGATTTTGCCACCACCGATTTCGTATTACAGACAGCCATGCACTGGCCGCAACCCAGGCAAATAGCCTTAAAATCTTCCTTAAAAAACATTTTTCCTTCTTGGTCTTTTCCAATAACCAATGCCGGGCAAATTTCACTGCATATCCCACAGTGGGAGCATGTTTCGTGGTTAAAAATGAATTTTTCCATAGTTAGAGGTTTTATTCAAATGTAAGAAAACTCCTTTGAATTATTATTGAACAAATAAAAAAAACTATTAACTTTCAAATTTAAAATTCACAATTATGAAAAGTATTATTTCAATTGTATTTGTTTTGTTTTCAATCACGTTAAATTCCCAGGATTACATTTCAGCCGAAGATGTGGATCAGGAAAATGTAGTTACCATGCAAATCGACAGCTTTCCTGCTGATTTATTGCCAAAAGGGTTTTCTGAACTCAGAATACTGATTGATGTTGAAAACAATGTCTTTCATCTTATCGGTAAAATAAAGGACGGCAGATACAAGGTGATCCATGAAATGGGCAATGAAATTACCTATAACCATGCTAAAAACTTTGGAAACGCAGTTTACAGCAAAGGATTTGTAAGTTTTTGCTCCGAAATGCCTTTCAGGGCTTCGCAGTATTGCCCATATTATAAATGGGAAAAAGGACAACTGATATTTGACCATGAGGATTATTTCGACCCCAGTGCCGAAGCGGTTGAAAGAGCCAACAATTTTCTTGAGGAGGGTAAAATCTCTCAGGCCATCGCCTCGTATTATGAGGTTTTTTATCCCATGAATTATATGAATGAGGCCGAAACCGGAATGAAAATCTTATTCAAGGCTCATGATATCGGAATGAAATTTTATCAGGAAAAAGATTACAAAAATGCTGCGGCCATCATGGATACTGCCTATGAATACTGGGTATGGGGGTTTAAAAGCTACGATGATCTTAATGAGCTATTAATGGGCGTCGAAAACTATACCCCTGAAAAGTTTATCGGGGTATTAGCCGATTATGGTCTCTTTCTGCTCAAGGCCGAAAACTATGAGAAATGTATTGCTGTGAACTCAGATGCTAATATGCTGGCTCCCGATATGTCAGGTCCGTTCCTTCAACTCGCCGATGCATATTACAAATTGGGCAAGAAACCTGAAGCCAAAACCGCTTATAAAAAGTATCAGGAACTGATGATCAAGGAAGGTAAAGAAGCGAAAATTCCGGAACGGGTTGGACAACGGATTGGGGAAAAGTGATGATCTGAAGCAAAATGAAGAATTAATACAAATATTTCGTTTTACTTATGTTGTAAAAAAAGGTTCTGTTTTAGAAAAGTGTAGAAATTAATTTACCCTATTGAGATAACAGATGCCGGATAAACTTATTCTGATTGTTCTTTGTGGATTGAAATCCACAGTAATGGCTGGGTAACCACTTCGTGGTTTTTCTTACATCTGCAACGCAGATACCCAAGCATTTCCGTGTATTTCAATGCACGGTTAATACGGAGTGTGTCCAACAAAATTATCAAACCGAGCCTATAAAAAAAAAACTCCCTGTAATTTTCTTGCAGGGAGTTTTTTTCTTACTCAATCCTAAACGGCTTAGCTTTCCAAATCTTTTGGCAATACTCCCTAATGGAGCGGTCGGATGAAAATTTACCCATGCGGGCAACATTCAGAATCGCCATTTTATCCCACTTCGCCTGATCTTTCCATGTTTCTGATACAAGATCCTGACATGCCACGTAAAGTGGATAATCGGCTAAAAGCATGAAGGTATCGTGACGCAGAAGAGAATCGGTGAGCGGTTTGAACAAGTCGGGATCTCCGTTTGAGAACAATCCTGAATTAATCATATCGATTACTTCCCTGAGTTCTTTGTTATGCTGGTAAATGTAATACGGATCATATCCATTTCGGCGCGATTCCTCAACCTGAGCGGCAGTAAGTCCGAACAAAAAGAAATTTTCATTTCCTGCTTCTTCACGGATTTCTATATTAGCGCCATCGAGGGTTCCGATGGTAAGCGCACCGTTCATGGAAAACTTCATGTTTCCGGTTCCGCTGGCCTCATATCCTGCTGTGGAAATCTGTTCTGACAAATCGGCAGCGGGATAAATATGCTGGGCATTGGTTACATTAAAATCGGGGAAGAAAACTACTTTAAGGCGGTCTTTCACATCGGGATCGTTATTGACAACCTCGCCAACTGAGTTAATGAGCTTGATCATCAGCTTTGCCATGTAATAGCCCGGAGCAGCTTTTCCTCCGAATATAAAGGTACGCGGTACAACTTCCTTTTTGGGATTTTGCTTGATGCGCAGGTACTGAGTCACAATATTCAATACGTTAAGATGCTGTCTCTTATACTGATGGATGCGCTTTACCTGAATATCAAACAAAGAATTCGGGTTGACAACAATACCTGTTCGTTCTTTAATCAGGGCAGCCAGTTGTTTTTTGTTTTCAAGCTTCACTTTCCTGAATTCCCTTCTGAAAGCTGCATCTTTTGCAAAGGGCTCAAGTTTACGCAACTCATCAAGGTTTCCGGGCCATGTTTGGCCTATAGATTTGGTAATTAATTTTGTCAATCCCGGGTTGCTTAAAACCACAAACCGCCTGGGGGTGATTCCGTTGGTAACATTGTGAAAACGTTCGGGATACATGGCAACCCAATCCTGCAACACCTGCTGTTTTAAAAGTTCGGTGTGCAGTTCGGCTACTCCGTTAATTGCATAACTTCCTGCACAGGCAAGATTGGCCATGCGCACAAAACGCGATCCGGACTCATCAATGATCGACATTCGGGAAAGTTTTGATTTATCTCCGGGAAATTTTTTACTTACTTCTTCAAGCAGATGCAAATTAATTTCATAAATTATTTCAATAATGCGCGGCAACAGATGGCTGAAAAGTTCCAGAGGCCATTTTTCCAGTGCTTCGGGCAACAAAGTATGATTTGTATAGCTCATGGTTTTGCAGGTGGTGTTCCACGCTGTAGCCCAGTCGAGATTATGCTTGTCGACGAGTAAACGCATAAGTTCGGCCACAGCCACTGAAGGGTGAGTATCATTCAGCTGAACAGCCCATCTTTTATGAAAATCCTTTGCTTTTCCGCCATGGTCCAGATGCATGCGCATCATATCCTGCAGTGAACAGGAAACAAAGAAATATTGTTGTTTCAGGCGCAGTTCTTTTCCTTGCAACATCTCATCATTGGGATAAAGTACTTTGCTGATATTTTCAGATTCTACTTTTTGCATTACTGCCTTAAAATAATCGCCATGATTGAAAGCTGAAAAATCGAATGATTCAACAGCTTCTGATTTCCAAAGGCGCAAGAAATTGCAGGAATAAACCCCGTAACCCATTTCAGGGGTATCAAATGGAACGCCTTTCACCATATGTCCGGGCACCCATCGGACACGCATCTTTTCATCTTTATCAATATATTTTTCGGTATGGCCGCCAAACTTTACATCCACAGCATGCTCGGGTTTGGAAATTTCCCATGGGTTTCCATAGCGAAGCCATTTATCGGTAATTTCTACCTGCCATCCGTCGCGTATTTCCTGATCAAAAATTCCGAATTCATAACGAATTCCATAACCCAACGCGGGTATTTCGACTGATGCAAGCGAGTCCATATAGCAAGATGCCAAACGACCCAGTCCCCCATTTCCCAATCCGGGTTCCTGCTCCTCAGCTATAACTTTTTTAAGATCAAAACCCAGTTCTGCGACTGCTTTATTCATCACATCATAAATATTCAGGTCAACCAGATTGGCCCCTAATTGTGGTCCGGTAAGAAACTCAGCCGACAAATAGCTCACCAGTCTGACATCTTTCTGATGAAGAACCGTATCAATAGTTCTTAATCCGTGTTGCATCAAACGGTCACGTACAGCCAGTGAAACAGCCTGGTACATATCATTTAACGAAGCGTCTTCGACACCGATACCCTGTTGAAAAAGCAGGTGTTCAAGAATTCCCAGTTTCAGTGATTCAACATCCATGCCTGTGCGGACTTTGCTAACATCAATGGGTGCTTTGTGGTTTTTCTTTCCGGTAGATTTTTTTGTTTTTTCCATATTATAAGTTTTTAGGGGGCTATTTTTTTGAAAAATACAAATTGTTTTTTTAAGATAAAAATTTGACGGGGTGTTTTTTTGATTTATGTATTAACCTGTCTGAAGTTGCAAACTTCAGCCGGCTTAATAAGTAATAACTGTTCGAAGTTGCAAACTTCGAACATCAATAAGTAGTAAAACAAAAAAGCACCGTTTCCGGTGCTTTTTTATTCCAATGATTAGTTTTCTCTGAGTACGTATTCGTCGTATTCAATTTCGAATCTTAGCTTGTGCTTTGATTCTTCCATTGCTAATCCTTTAAAGATGTTTTTTAAACTCTCATCAGGAGCTTTTTCAGCAAGTCTTGAATACAATTTAAATGCTGCTTTTTCGCGTTTCATTGCTAAAACGAGGGCTTCCTCATAACTCATGTCGGGTTTTGCCTCAGTTTTCACAATATAATCGGAAATATTCAAGGTTTTTACAATTTCAACAGGCATATTAAAAATGCCTTCTTCCTTGATTTTTGTCAATCTTGCTTTATGTGCAATCTCTTCTCTGGCAAATGCTTCGAATGTTTGACGCATATCTTCGGTGCGGGCATTTTTTGCCAGTGATGTGTAAAAATCAACGGCTCCCTGCTCATTCTTAATGGCAAAGTCCAGTATGTCGGTAATATTTTTAAAATCTTCCATGTTTTTTTATTTATTTGTTAAATGCATTTTGAAAATAATCAGCAAACTTCTTGTTTACTATGTCACAGCCGTGATTAAATATGCGGTGTGCATTGTCTTTTTCGGTAAATGTGAACGAGGCTTTTCGTTCACCGTTAACCGGAAGAAGTTTAAATGCTTCGGTCTGAACATCGCTGACTGTCGGATTGCCATTGATACCAAAGTAAGCCAAAAGATCAACCAGTTGCCTGTAGGTTTCTTTTTCAACCTTCGAGGTGCGCTGGCTGTAGAATTCCTGAATCACTTTCTGTGTATTTGTGTAGCTTCCGTCGGTTTCATAAGGAAGTGAGGCGGGCAGAATTACATCGGCCATTTCAGCGGTTTCGGTCATGAACAAGTCGTGAACAACTTTGAAACTTACTTTATCGAGCCATGCTTTTACCTCATTTTTATTGATGGCACAACCAATAGGATCTTCGCCAAAAATAAACATGTTCTTATGTTTGCTGTTTTTGACGTTGTCGCACTGACAGGATCCCTTTGAAGGCAGATTGTCAATTCCCCACACCGATTTCACTTTTTCAAGGTATTCTTCGCTGGAAATTTCCTGCAGTCCGATTCCATGAGTGGGCCTGATACCCATGTCATACAATCCCTGGGAGTTGTTTTTCTCTTTCAGCGCGATGATGCCGCTTGATGTTTTGCCCAACTTTCCGGTTAGTCTTACCAGATTGTGAAGTTCAAAAGAAACATTCGATGAACATTCTTTTTCTGAGAACACAATAATGGCATTGTTTTCTTCATTGAATTCCTTTACAAATTTCTCAATGCATGAACCTGAGCCATCCGGACAGTCACAGGCAAGTTTAACCAGAGCTTTATAATCTTCGGCAAGAGCCTGTTTTTTGTATTCCTCGAATCCTTCCACATTGTCATTGATGAACAACATATTTTGAAGGTTGTTCGACAGGATATAATGATTCGCTGCTTTAACAAAATGGTAAATGGATTTTACCCTGGTCTTTTTGCTGACTTTATGATCAAGCTTGGTTTCTCCTTTTGTGGTGATGTACTCAACATGCGTCTTATTCAAATGCTTAGCATTAAAGATCATGTGATTGACCAAAGAATGATCGCGGTTGATTTCGGTTTCGACAATATAGATTCTGCCTGCTTTTCCAATTTGTTCAAATGGAACATTTTTAAAGGCATTGTTCATATATCCAGAACCTCTTCCCAGATAATGGAAACTGTTGATATTATTTGTTTTTACAGCTCCGCGTGCAAATTTCTGCAACAAATACATCTCTTCATTAGAAAGACGGGCACCGGCCATAAACATGTTATCATCGGGAGAAACGGCTTTGATTTTTTCAACGATCACATCATAAGCTTCCTGATAGCTGACTTCAACAAACTTACCGCCTACTTTTAACAACGGCTTGGTTAGTCTGGTTTTATCATTAAGGAAGTGATAGCCGAATTTGGCTTCGCGACTGATATTTCCTGAGAAATTAACCGCACTTTTTTTGGCTGTGGCTTTCATGAAATAGCCGCCTTTTGAGTGCAGGGTGATGTCAAATCCCTCGGAACCAAACATGTCAATGGTATCTACCTTTTTCATTTCAACAGGACCCGGTTTGAAAGGAACATTTTCGGTAATGGCACCGGTAGGACAAGCTGAAATACAGGAGCCGCAAGATTCACATGAAGATTGAGTAAGTGAATCGCCCATTGCCGGAGCAACATAGGTATTAAAACCACGCTGTACCAATCCGAGTGCATTGGCACCAACTACTTCGCGACAAATCCTTACACATCTTGAACAGAGTACACATTTGTTGCTGTCAATTTCAATGAACGGATGCGAAAAGTCAATTGTATATTCCTTGTAACCGCCGGCATACTTTTTCTGATCTACCTTATATTCTGTTGCATATTTTTTCAGATCGCAGGTAAAATATTCGGTACAGCCGCATTCCAGGCACCTGTGTGTTTCCTGATTTGCAATTTCCTCGTTTTCATATCCCAGCTCAACTTCTTTAAAGTTAACCCTGTTTTTCGGGTCCATGGTAGGCATTTCATGGCGCATCTGTTGCTGATAACGCACAACATACTCATCAGTAATTTGCTTTTTAAAATTGTCTTTTTTGCTGACAAATTCTTTGCACTTTGGTTCCAGTGGCAATCCACTGAGATACTGATGACAGCTCCTTGATGCTTTTCCAGCCTGAGCAACTGCTTCGATGAGGGTAGCCGGACCGGTTACTCCGTCGCCTGCTGCAAAAACATTGGGGATTCCGGTTTGTAAAGTTTCGGGATTGGCATCCACATCACCCCATTTGGTTGGTTTCAGTTGGCCACCTTTTGCGTATTTATTAATGTCTTCGAGAAAATTGATCTCTGTTTTTTGTCCGATGGCTGCGAGGATATAATCCACCTCCATTTCAAACTCAGAACCTTCAACAGTCACAGGCCTTCTTCTGCCCGAAGCATCCGGCTCACCAAGTTCCATGCGGATAACAGTCACAGATTTCAGTCTGCCATCAGGATGTTTATTTACCAAAACCGGATTATGCAAAAATTTATATTCAACACCCTCGAGCTTTGATTCGTGTATTTCGATGGGGTTTGCTGGCATTTCCTTTTCGGTACGGCGATATACAACCTTTACATCGGTTGAACCACAACGCAATGAAGTACGGCAGCAGTCCATAGCAGTGTTACCACCACCAACAACGATTACTTTTTTGCCTTTAAAATCATAGCGCTGGCCGGTCATTTCCATGTTACGGAGGAAATCAATTCCGGAGAAAACGCCATCGGCATCTTCACCGTCACAGCCAAGCAGAGTGCCACGTTGCGATCCTATTGTGAGGATGGTAGCATCATATTTGCTTTCAATTTCTTTGTAAGACAGGTTGTCACCAAGTTTTTGATTATAAAAGATGTTCACACCCAGTTCGGTGATTGAATCAACCTCTTTCTGGATGATGTCATTGGGAAGGCGGTATTCGGGAATACCATATCTGAGCCAGCCGCCGGCATAGGGAGCTGCCTCATAAATATCACACTGATGGCCTTCCTGCTGCAGGAAATATGCGGCAGACAGTCCACCCGGACCAGCACCAATGATGGCTACTTTTTTTCCTGTAGATGGTTTAATATCAGGAACAAATTTAGTAGTTGAAGCCAAATCCTGATCAGCAGCAAACCTTTTCAGATAATCGATGCCCACGCCGGTTCCTTCATCCATAAGGTTTCTGCGACAAACAGCTTCGCAGGGACGAACACAAACACGTCCGCAAATGGCAGGAAGCGGATTGGTTTTTTTAATCAAACCAATGGCATCATTATAAAGGCCTTTTTCAATTAAAGAGATGTATCCCTGAACATCAACGTTGGCGGGGCATTTTTCTTTACAGGGAGCCACACAATCGGCATAGTGATTGCTCAGCATCAGGTCGAGTGCAGTTTTGCGGGCGGCCTTCACTTTATCGGTGTCGGTATTGATCACCATTCCTTCGGTGATCCGTGTTGAACATGAGGGCTGCAATCCACGCATTCCGGCAACTTCAACAACGCAAACATAGCATGATGAGTAGGGTTCCAGACGCGGGTCATTGCAGAGGGTTGGTATTTCAATTCCATTTCGCGCGGCAACAGCAAGGATATACTCTCCTTTTGTGCCGGTAAGGTTTTTACCATTCAATATTATATTAACTTTTTCGCTCATTTTTTTCGTTTTTAAATGTTGTTAATCCATTGATTAAGTTAAGGAGATTGCTTCAAATTTACATCTGTTGTAGCAATCACCACATTTGATACAATCTGCCTGTCTGATGGTGTGAACTTCTTTTCTTGCACCGTCGATGGCTTTCACCGGGCATTTTACCGCACAAACGGTACAGCCGGTACATTTTTCAGCCAAAATGGTGTAGGTAAGGAGCGGTTTACAGTTCAGAGCTGGGCATTTTTTATCGCGTATATGAGCTTCGTATTCATTTCTGAAATACTTAATGGTAGTGAGTACAGGGTTCGGAGCAGTTTGTCCGAGTCCGCAAAGCGAGCTGTCTTTAATTTGTTGAGCCAGTTCCTCAAGTTTTTCGATGTCACCTTCTTCTCCATGTCCTTCGGTGATGCGGGTAAGGATTTCGAGCATTCTCATGGTACCGATGCGGCAGAAAGTGCATTTTCCGCATGATTCCTTGGCTGTAAAATCGAGGAAGAATCTGGCGATGTCAACCATACAGGTAGTTTCGTCCATCACAACCATACCTCCCGAGCCCATGATGGCTCCGGTAGCTGTTACCTTGTCGTAATCAACTTCGGTATCGATGAGGTGCTTGGGGATACATCCGCCAGACGGACCGCCAAGCTGAACAGCTTTGAATTCCTTGTCATTCTGGATTCCGCCACCCAATTTATAAATGATGTTACGAATGGTCATTCCCATGGGAACTTCGACCAATCCACCCTTTTTAATTTTTCCGGTTAGTGCAAAAACCTTGGTACCTTTTGATTTTTCGGTACCATATTTATTGTAAGATTCTGGACCGTTGGCAATGATATAAGGAATGTTTCCGAAAGTTTCAACGTTGTTGATGTTCGATGGTTTTTGCCATAGTCCCTTTTCTGCGGGGAACGGCGGACGTTTACGTGGCATGCCGCGCTCGCCCTCGATGGAGGCCATCAGAGCGGTTTCTTCACCGCAAACAAAAGCACCGGCACCTTCTTTAACGTAAATATCGAGGTTAAAACCTTTGATACCCATGATGTCTTTTCCCAGATATCCCCTTTCGCGTGCCTGAGCCAATGCGTTATTCAGACGTTTAATGGCAAGCGGATATTCGGCACGGCAATAAATAACCCCACCGGTGGCACCAATGGCATAAGCACCAATGATCATTCCTTCGATAACAGCGTGAGGATCGCCTTCGAGCAGAGATCTGTCCATGAATGCGCCCGGGTCGCCTTCGTCGGCATTGCAGATGATGTATTTTTCATCAGAATTGCTGGCATTGGCAAATTTCCATTTCATTCCGGTTGAGAAACCTCCGCCTCCCCTACCACGCAGTCCGGAATCCATGACTGTCTGTATGATTTGTTCCTGAGTAAGTTTCTCGGCAGCAATTTTTTTCAATGCTTTATAACCGCCTTTGGCTTCGTACTCTTCAACTTTATCGGGATCAATGTATCCGCAGTTTCTGAGCGCAATTTTTACCTGGCCCTCGAAATAGCTTTTTTCGGGCGAGTCGAACTGATCGGTAAATACGATGTATTCTTTAACCGGACTGTTGTTGCTCACATGCTGTTCGAGGATATCGAGGATTTTTTTCTCATCCACATCTCCGTAAAGGTATGAACCTGATTCGTCGATAATTTCAACAAGCGGTTCGCGGTAGCACATACCCACGCAACTGGTTTTTTTCAGCTCGAAATCAAGTTTTTCGGCTTCCTTAACCGCTGCAATTTTATTATAAACTTTATTGGCTCCGGCTGCAATACCGCAACTGCCTAAACCAACTATTACCTGTTTTTTCATTTTATATATTTTTGGATTTTTAATTACAGGATTATTACGATAGAAAACAGATTCAACCTGACAAACAGGTCAACCCGCCTTAAATCATAAAAACCCCTAATTACTTTCGCTGATTCGTATTTCTTTAATGATTTTAACTGCATCGGCGCCTTTAAGTTTACCGTATGACTCTGAGCCGATCATCATGACCGGAGCCAGAGAACAGCATCCTAAACAGGCAACTGACTCGAGTGTAAACATGCCGTCTTCGGTAGTTTCCCCGTCGTTAACATTCAGAGCTTCTTTTAGCGCATCGGTGATGGCATTGGCATTTTGAACGTGGCAGGCAGTGCCATGGCAGACTTTAATGATGTGTTTACCCACAGGATTTAGTCTGAACTGGGCGTAGAAAGTTGCCACACCATACATATCGGACAGTTTAAGGCCTGTCCTTTCTGATAATTTAATAAAAGCTTCTTTTGGAATATATCCATAAAGCTCCATCGTACCCTGTAACAAAGGAATCATGTTTCCTTTTTTACTCTTGTACTTTTCGATTAAGGGATCCATCAAAGCAAGATCTTCCTGCTTTTGCACTTCATCCGGATTCCTTTGTAAAATTCTTTGAATACGCATCGTTTAATTCGTTTGTTAGTTGTTAACTTGATCTAAAATCTTTTGCACGATAACAAACATAAAAAATTTATTCAACACCCAAGATGTTTTGCAATATTCAAACAACAAGATTAATGCAGACTAATTATAAATAGATAAGATAATTATAGCCATAGGATTTAATCATGAAAAAATGACTTTTCTCATATTTCATGTTTTCAGATGATTACAAAAAAAAGAACTTTATATAATGCTCAAATTGAGGTTGCGTACCCATTTTTTTTCTATGTTTATAAGCGAAAATGAAAAATATATTTAAAAACATATTTTTATTGATTGCAATGATTTTGATTAATCAAAATGTCATTGCACAGCAAACTGATTCCATTAACAAAAAAAGACTGTATACCATTGTTGCAGCCGAATCAGGAGCATTCTGCATTTCATTGACAGGTTTATATGCAGCATGGTATAAAGGTTATCCCTCCTCCTCGTTTCACTGGTTTGACGATTCGGATGAGTGGCTGCAGATGGATAAATGCGGACATGCATACTCATCCTATTACTTTAACACAATATTGACTGAAGGTTTTCGATGGACAGGCATGAGCAATAAAAAATCTGTTTTGTGGGGCAGCGGACTGGCTTTTCTGTTTATCGGTTCCATAGAAGTATTTGACGGGTTTTCAGCCAAATGGGGGGCTTCGTGGACTGACCTGACGGCCAATACCTCGGGCATTGCGCTGTACGGAGTTCAGCAATATTTTTGGGAAGATCAGCGGATAAAACTGAAATATTCATTTCGAAAATCATCGTATGCTAAATATCGTCCGGATGCCCTGGGAAACAATTTTGCCGAATATCTGATCAAAGACTACAATGGACAAACCCAGTGGCTGTCGGTCAACCTCAAGTCATTTGCAAAAAACAGTAACATTCCAAAATGGCTGAACATCGCAATTGGCTATGGCGGCGACGGCATGGTAAGCGGTGAAGAATTCGTTGATCCTGAAGTTTATCCCGGACCCTATTTTGAAAGATACAGGCAGTTTTATATTTCTCCGGATATTGACCTGAGTCGCATTGATACCAAATCGAAATTCTGGAATACCTGTCTGAAAGTGGTCAATTGTTTGAAGGTGCCGTTGCCGGCGGTGGAGGTTGGTGAGGGGAAGGTTAAGGGGATTTGGTTGGGGTTTTGATTAGTTATGAGTGATGAGTTATGAGTTATGAGTTATGGGTTATGGGTTATGGGTTATGAATTATGGGTTATAGGTTATAGGTTATAGATTATGAATTATGAATTATGAGTTATGAGTTATGAGTTATGAGATGTGAGATGTGAGATGTGAGATGTGAGGTATTTTATAGCTTTTCAGATGTTTATAGAGTATATTTGTTTTATTGATTTATTTTGAAATGTTGTAATATAGTATGAATAGAATCACCTTTATATTACTTTTTTGTTTGGCTATGATTTTTGGTTTTGGGCAGGAATCGGAGTATGTGACGGTATGGGGACAAATCCAATCCGATTACCCTTGCAATAATAATAATTTGTGTCATTATTCATTCACTTATGGGGATGGTTCATCTGAAAACTTTTTTGTAGACTCAAATGGTGGATTTAATATACGGATTAAAAAAGTGGAGGCAGAGAAAGGAATTTTGGTGGAACTGAGGCAAGATATTAAAACCTGTATCAATCCTGCATGCCCCGAGGAACAGATTGGGCCTTACAAAGTTTTTACAGGAAACCTGAAAATTAATTCAAAAGAACTTCTAGCCAAAGACACAATAAATAGAACCATTTACCTGAAACAAAAAGAAAATCCGACAACCGCTCCGTATTTTGTTGTTGAAAAAGAAAGCATAAAAGTTGATCAAAAACACCAATATTCATATGAAAAAGCCATTTGCATTATTGCCACTTTAATGATTTGTGAACAGGTTAGTCTGGTCGTATTTGCAGTTTATGATTCAACGATAACAGAAAACAGGGAAATGGTAATCATGGGTGCTGAAAAAATAAAGGCCGACCTGATATTAAAAGGTGTCAGTCCAGATAGACTTTCCACTTCCTGCAATACTTATTATAAAAGTGAGTATTATATTGAGAAAAACTATATTACATTTCAAATAACATCAATTAACAATGAAAATTAAGGCAAGTTTATGAAAAAAAAAATATTGCCCATTTTATTTCTGTTTTCATTTCTTTCTTCATTATGCCAGGAATCTGGATATTTGACGGTTTATGGGCAGGTTAAAAGCAACGATGATGACAGCATCATTAAAAAATGCCATTATACATTGATTTTATACAATGGAATCACTGAAAAATATTCAGTTGACTCAAATGGTTGGTATAAGTTGACCATCAAAAAAGAGGAATGTGTCAATGGAGTAAGAATTGAGTTTGGGCAGGATGGGTCTGACAAAGAATATTACCGTAATATTCATTGTCCTGATGAAATGTTAGAAATTTCAAGTTTTTTAAAAGGGGTTTTGAAAATTGAGCCCGAGGAATATCAAAATAATGATTCTATTAATAAAAACGTGTTTCTAATTCCAAAGTCAGCCTCAATTGCTCTTCCTTATTTTATTATTGAAAATGATTCCATTAAACTAAGTGGTAATTGGTCCAAACCCTATGAAAAAACTATTTGCTGGCTTTCTACTTTAATGATTTGTGAAAAAATCGACATTGAATTAATGGGGTTTTATGATATAGATGTTTCCGGCAACAAAGAAATGGTTCTAAAAGCCGCAGAAAAAATCAGAAGTGACATGGTTTCAAAGGGAGTTTTACCTGAGAGAATTTTGATTTCCAGCGCAGAATATGTACCCGACAAGTACCGGACAGAAAAAAACACGGTAGACATAAAAATCATTGCCAATTATAATTAATGCGAATCAAGGGGTGCATTTACTTCTAATGTTTATGTGTAGTGATTTGGATTAAAACTAATTGATAGCTGCTGATTAAATAAAAATGCAAACTGCAAAAAAAATGGCACGGTCCCGAAGAAAATTCGAGGATCAATGATACTCTGTACCTTTTTATTTTTCGTTTTAATAATCTCTACAGAGGATTAGGTGCTCTGCACCTACTAAATTTTCAATCAAGGTGCAGAGCACCGTTCTCTCTGTAGAAAATGTATTATAAAAATAAAAACCGCCGCCCAGAATTAATTTAATAACCTGTATGCTATTGCGGCGGAAATGAAAACGAAAGCTAGTGCATGAAAATTTGATAATTGAAACACAATTACTAGTTTTTCAACCCTTGATTCGCATTATTAGTTTGAGTTTACACCGCCTTATGTTCCAAAATGGAACATCTGTTTTTTTACTTAATTCATTTTTTTAAAAATATTATAACTGATTTGCATATGTTGGAAGCATATTTTTATTGAGACAAGATGCAAACTTGTCTCAGAGCGGGACAGACAGTGTTACAATAAATAAAGAAAATTACCTTCAGATAAAAACAAATAATAATTATGAGATTCCTCACTTCGTTCGGAATGACAAGGTTTATGGTTGTGGTTAGGGAGAGAGGGATTGGATGCGCGAAGCGCATCCAATCCCTCTCTCCCATTACAAAAAAACTAATTGTCATTCTGAACAAAACAAAGTGAAGTGAGGAATCTCCAAAACATCTTGATAATCTATTCTATGGACATACTATATCAATTGTAATTAAAAAATTGTTCAAAGGGCATTTTGTCATTACAATGGTAAACACCGATGCTATATATGTTTAGTCAAATTTGCAAGTAATGATTATTGGACTCATACATATATGCAATCGGTATTAAAGAAAAAATGTACTTTTATAATCCAAATTTTTCGTTCATGAACAAAATAGAAATACAGCTCGCCGACATCACCACCCTTACAGTGGATGCAATTGTAAACGCAGCCAACAACACCCTCTTAGGCGGTGGTGGGGTTGACGGAGCCATTCACAGGGTAGCCGGAAAGGGATTGCTTGAAGAATGTAAAACACTTAACGGCTGCGAAACCGGTGAGGCAAAAATTACCAAAGGATACAATCTGCCTGCAAAATATGTCATTCATACTGTTGGTCCGGTTTGGCACGGAGGAAAAAACAGTGAGGATAAATTGCTTGCCAATTGCTACCTCAATTCATTGAAACTGGCCATTGAAAACGGAATAAAAACCATTGCTTTTCCAAACATCAGCACAGGTGTTTATGGGTTTCCTAAAGACAGAGCTGCCATTATTGCATGCCATAATGTTGCTTCATTTCTGAAAGAACACCCGGAAATTGAAAAAGTTGTTTTTTGCGTTTTTGATGATGAAAACCTGAAACTATACAGGAAAATTCTGGATTAATCCCCTGTTCTCCTTAAATCAGACAAACTCCAGAACCTACACCCCAGATATTAACACCCTGTTAATAAATATCTTGAATTTTTTATTTAGAATTATTCCAAATTATTTGGAAAATGAACTTTTATTATTTATATTTGTTCTAAATTAAAATAACAAAAATTGACATCATGAACAAATTAGAAACAACATATATGGGTTTGACTTTAAAAAACCCGCTTATTATAGGATCGAGCAACCTCACCGCTTCATTATCAAACATTAAGAAACTGGAGCAGGCGGGAGCCGGAGCAATAGTATTAAAATCCCTTTTCGAAGAGCAGTTTTTGGTCGACGAAGATCGATTGTTAAATGAAGATGACCATTACTATTGGTACCGTGAGGCCATAGATTACCTAAACAATTATTCAAAGAATTTTGGTGTAAAGGAATATATTCAACTGATCAGGGATGCAAAAAAAGAAGTTTCCATTCCGATAATCGCCAGCATCAACTGCGTTTCGGCGGTTGAATGGCCCAAATTCGCATTGCAGCTTGAATATGCGGGAGCAGATGGTATTGAGCTGAACATTTCTGTTCCGGCTTTCCAAAAAGACCTTACATCCGAACAAATAGAAAGCAATTACGCAGACATTTTACTAAAAGTAAAATCATACGTTTCGATTCCTGTTTCGGTAAAAATCGGAGCAAATTTCACAAACATCACACGGCTTGCACACCAGCTTGCAGCAGCCGGAGCCGATGGTATTGTCCTGTTCAACAGATTTTATAGTCCGGACATAGATATATACCGAGCAAATGTGATCAGCGATAAAGCATTAAGCAATCCGGTTGAACTGGCCCAATCGCTTCGATGGATCGGACTTCTTTCAAAAGAAGTGAAAACTGATTTTGCAGCCTCAACCGGAATACATGACAGCAATTCAATAATAAAACAAATACTTGCAGGTGCTGCTGCAGTACAAGTAGTTTCAGCGATTTATGAAAACGGTGTGGATTATGCCATTGATTTGGTTCGCGGGGTTGATCAATGGATGAAATTGAAGGGATACAACAGCATTGACGAGTTCAAGGGTCTGGTCGCTATCAAAAGCGAAAGTGCTGCAGCATTTGAGAGAGTACAGTATATGAAAAAGTCGTATTCGAAGATGTGATATTCGAAGTTACAAACTTCGGATATAAAAGGTTAGTTGTTTATAGTTTTTTTTCATAGCTGTTTAGGGGTGAATACCGGTGAGGAGCAATCTGAGCCGGTATTCTTTTGATTAGCAGATGTGTTGATTAGCAGATTTACAAATAAATTATTTGCAAGCAAATAATTTATTTGTAAATCTGCTAATTTGCTAATTTGCTTCCCGATAGCTATCGGGACTGCTAATCATTCAGAGAGTGTAAATCCGTTTTTATCAGCAAACCGTTTTTGCGCACCTAAAAAAGCCTCATCCAGTGCAGCTTCGCGGGTGACAATGCCCGATTGTATCTCGGAAAATTCAGTCAGCTCAACATCTGTAAGTTCCGTTTTCAATGCCAGCTTGATCATTTTATTGTAATCATCTTCAAAAATCAGGGCATAAAAAGCGAAGAGTTTTCGGGCTGCATCAATCATTTCACAATCGCCTTTGTGGCAGGGCATATTATCAAGCTCATCAATGGCACGGGCTGTTCTTTCCTGTAATTGGTTCAGTGCTGTGTAAACTTCTTCGGCAGTACCTGTTTCAAGGGCTGTGTTCATTTCAAGGATCAGTGTCATGAGGTCCGTTTGCTGCTCAACAATAAAGTCGTTATAAAAAATGGGGTCATCCCAATCCTCATCCTGGGCATTAATAACAAAAGGAATAATCGCAAATAAAATCAAAAAAAGCTTTTTCATAATGGAGAAAAAAAAAGCCGCATTGCTGCGGCTTTAGTTAATTTTTTATTTCAAACAATCAACAGCCCATTCGTTCATTTCGGCCTGACTGATGTTTTGAGCATCCATATAGTTTGGATATTCAATTTCAATTTTTTCGAGCATGCAGCTGCAGTATTTTTCTGCATCAATGGTTGGCTGATCTTTCAAACCATTCTGGCATTCTTCGAGGAAAATACTTCTTTCTTCATCTGCCCAAACGCCACCTGAAGTAGCATCTTCAAATTCTTTAGCTTTTGGATTTTCAGTAAGAGTCATTTGATGTTTTGTGGCAAATTCCTGCTGAGCATTATAGAAAGCTTCATCAAGTTTTGATTCGCGTTCAACGATTCCGTCGCGGATTTCAAGCAACTTTGACTCGTTTTCTTCATAATTGGTTGTATCAAGATACAAATCAATCATCATCGGATATTCCTTGTTAAAAAGATCTTTGTAAAATTTAAATAAATCTTCGGCAGCATCCCTGAGTTTGGTGTCGCCATCGTAATCTTTAACGCCCTGAATTGCTTTCAGTGACTCATCTGATTGTTTTTGAAGCTGACTTAAAAGATCTCTGAGGGTTGCTTCATCACCTGTATTAAATGCAGCATTTAATTCAATGATAATACTCATCAGTTTTTCCTGTTCACCAACAATAAAATCGTTATATTCAATGGGAGATGCAAACTGGCTTTCTTCAGTTTCTTTTGTATCACCTTTATCATCACATGAGTAGAATGAAACCAGCGACACTAATGCAAGAGCAAAAAATAAGAAGGAGAATTTTTTCATCGTTTTCAATATTAGTTATTAATTAAAATGTCCGATACAAAGTACTTAAAAATAAATGATATGAAAAAATTTTACAGTTAAATATTTGAATTTTTATCCATGCGTGGATTTTTTTTTTACTTTTAACAAAAATTAAGATGAGGTCTTGATTTAAACTTTTTAATACTAAAACTATGACTCAAACAAAAAAAAATCCGGTAAACCGCAAGTACATTTTTGCGCTGCTGATGGTTGTCGTCAGTATATTAATCTTTAGTCTGGACACCTATGCCCGCGCAGGTGGCGGCGGTGGCGATTCCGGTGGTGGCGGTGATGCCGGTGCACTGTTTGAAATTCTTTTTTATATTTTCTGGCTGATCCCGTCTCCATACAATTTTGTTGTGGCTGCTGTTGTTATTTTCGTATTTTACTTTTATGGAAAGAAGTGGAAACAATCGGCCAAGGCAAAATCCATACTTAATACATTGCCTACCGGCGAAGGTGTAAAAAATGTTCCGGGCTTTGCTTCGTTCCAGCTTAACAATCCTGAGTTTAACGAAAACGATTTCAAAAACAAGGTTAAAATTGCATTTACTGATATCCAGAATGCCTGGGCCAGTAAAGACATGACAAAAGTAAGAAAGTATATTTCCGATGGTATGTACCAGCGTTTGAACACCCAGTTTAAAATGATGGACCTGCTTGAACAGACCAACAAACTTGAAAAAATACACATTAAAAACGTTTACATCGACAAGATTGACACAGATGGTTCATTTGACGTGATCCACTGCGCTGTTCATGCAACTATCAATGATAAATTTGTTTCGGAAAAATATTCAAACCTGAACTCCGGTGGCAGCGAAGAATTCGTTGAATACTGGTCGTTTATCAAAAAACGCGGTGCGGCCGAAAAAGACATGTACTCGACCGACAACTGTCCGAATTGCGGAGCCCAGATTAAAAACTCGGGCGAGATGTGCAAATGTGAGTATTGCGGTGCCATGACCAACTCGGGTGAATACGACTGGGTACTTGCCGAAATCACACAGGCCGATGATTACATCACAACCAATCCCAAAGTATTTAAATCAGCCAACCTTGAAGATAAAGTTTACGAATTGTTTGCCGGAGTTGATGATTTCAGCATCCAGGGCATAGAAGACAAGGTTAGCAATGGTTATCTGCAAATCCAGACTGCTTTGGTTTACAAAGATCCAAAGATCATGAGGAGGTTTGTATCAGACAGTCTGTTTGAAAAAGTAAGCAAGCAAATCGAAACCGAGCAGAAATATGTTTACAACCGTATTTATCTGAACGATGTAACCCTTATAGGTGCAAGCAAATCAAACAACAAGCATGTACTTACTGTTGCCGTTAAATCATCATATCAAAGAGTTTCAATTGATGGAAATAAAGCAACAAAAATTGATGCCGCAGTGAATTCAGGGACCGAAATTGTATTCGTTTCAAGAGACATCAATGCCGGGACAAACAAAGGTTCAATTTATTCGCACTCCTGTCCAAGTTGTGGCGGACCAATCGGTGACACTATCGAACTGAAATGCCAGTACTGCGGTGCCGACGTGAACAGCACAGCCAACGAGTGGATCATCACCGACATCATGAATCCGGGTGCATACATGAATTACTATTCTGCCCACGCAGTGGAATTCATTGCACAGGTTGACCCATCCAAAATGGACAGCATGTACAAAGTGCGCGACTATGCATTCAACAACCTGTTGATTATGATTGCAGCCGACGGAGTATTTGATTCAGAAGAGCAAAAATACGCTGAAAAAATGGCCAAAAAGTGGGGATACAATGTCAGCAAACTGGAGCCTATGTTTAAAATGGCACAAGGCGGCAGCTTAACCCTCCGTATGCCTGATGATCCAAAAGACCGCGAAAAGATTTACAAGATGATGGAAAAAGCAGCAAACGCTGACGGAAGCATTGGCAAAGAAGAACAGGAACTTTTGGATTACATGAAAAACACTTATGGAATTGCGGGGTAGATATGAGTTATGAATTATAAGTTATAAGTTATAAATTGAAAGTTTATATTGTAAAAAAGCCACCGGTGGTGGCTTTTTTCTTTTATCTGCAAACCACAAGTTAACCCGCAGGGTTCAACAACAATAGCCGTAGGTGAAACCTACTGGGAAATAATAAGTCAGAAAAAAGTGAACCCATGATAATGGGTTCAATCTGAATAAATAAATATGATGTATAAAATTAAGCAATTACCTTTTTTATGGTTTTTTACCTGCAAACCACAAATTTCTTCCTATACCCCATTCCTTTGTGATTCCATTCGAGGAAGTAGATGCCGGGGGATAAATCCTCAACATTCATAAGCAATCTGTTTTCGTTTATGGTTTGGGATTTTATGGTTATTCCCGTCAGGTTTTTGATTGTAATGTTATCATCAGATATTGGTTCGTTTATTAATAATAACTGGGCTTGCAGTTGGGTTGTGATGGGATTTGGGAAGATTTGGAGGTTTTGATTGTCGGGAATTTCGGAAACAGAATTCGAGATAACCTGATAGGCATATCCTTTGATGGTTACCTGACAGGAATTGACATATCCAAAGCTTATCCAACCATATAATGTGTCAACTGGTGTGATAAGCAATAATCCTGTATAATAGTTTGATAAAGGATTCCAAATTCCAATATTAAAGTCAGTATAAGGATTACCAGTAAAAAAATAATCTCCAAAACTTAAATCTTCTGAAGTCCAATACAAATCCTCATTTATCATATAATATGCACGAAGAGTGTCCGGACTATTAGTATTCTGAATGAAAGATATTTCGTTTGTCAAGAATGAATTCATACCACTATAACATCTTTGAAACCCAGGGCTACCATTTTGATATGCACTTATAATAAAATCAGAAGTCCCATCATTGTTCAAATCTAATTCATATGACTCAGTGATTCCAAAATAAGTATTTAATGATATATCAGGTTCAATATCCGTATAATAAATACCCTCTCCAGTTGTTTGTCCGGCATAGATTCTGTTTGGTTCTTCAATGGTAATTATGTTTGACCCGATTGAAAGTGCATTGATATCCTTTATAATCATATCTGCAACGGATAGGATAAAAAAACGATACGGTTGGCCTGAAACAATGTTATCTCCATCACTATCCAAAAAGGTGTCATCAAGGATCAGTTCATGATTTGCTCCGGTAGGAAGTACTTGAAGATATTTTTCTTCAGTAAGCAGGTTGGCAGATTCCATATTGAAAGCTGATACCGCTTCTTTTTTAACAGCAATAATCCTGTATTCAGCCAATCCTGTTTCATCCGCACGCTTAAAAAAACTAATTTTTATGTCCCTGCCATCACCAAAATCTGAATTATCAATAACCAATGGCCCTTTTACCTGCAATAAAGGTGAAGCAAGCTTAAATGATGCCGAAAATGCCGAAAAAGTATTCACATTTGTCTGACTTCCATTGGCAATGCTCATGACAACAAAAACGTAATTGACATTGTGTGATATCAAACCGGATGTAAAATCATTCAACGAATCCGAATTAACCATCACTGAAACATTTTCACCGGATGGAAAATGACTAATGTATGACCCGTGTGTAAGAGCAGAAGCATAATCGACCGTAAACATTGTCATGGAATCTTCTTTAACAAAGTAAACCCTGTATTCAACAATCGCTGATTCGTCGATTGCCTTTTCAAACGAATAGTTGATATCATATCTTGTACCTCCGGAATATATCCATTCAATCTGAAGGTTGCTTGCTGTATCGCATGGTGAAGTCAAAATAATTTCTTGTGATGGTGAAGAAAGGACGTTTTCATTCAGATTTATGCCATCCGCAACTGATAAAACAAATATTTTGTATGGAATAAACTCATTGATAATGGCTCCATCTGCTGAAGTTGAAAATTCACTAAAAACAGTATCAATACTTGAGCCGTCAGACAACACTTCAATGTAATCGGAGGAAATAACATTGTTAGCATCTTCAACATCAAAAGTATCTGCCATCCCAGATTTTACTGCCATAATTCTGTAGGATTGAATCCATGAGTTCCACATGCTTTTTTCTGCTGTAATCCTCAGGTCGAGGCCATTTTGATTATCTCCTGCATCAAAGGCAGCCACTCTTTCTGCAGCAGCAGGCAAACCTTCACCGGCAACAATAGGGTCATTGGGAATCTGGTTAATGGCAAAATCACTTATAGTGTTGTAATTCCTGAAACGAATCCATCCATAGAAATAATCTGTACCTGATTTAACTCTGAATCCTGCAAATCTATTAAAGCAATTGTACCATAAACAATAAATTGACGGTAATCCCGAATAATTTTGACAAAGGAACAATTCAGAACTAGTCCATAAGCAATTGTTATTAATACTATCATTTAACTGAAGCGTGTCTACTCCATTAACTGTTTCATGTCTAATAAACTCGAAATTTTCTAATGGACAAGCTGAAATGGCACCCTCCCCCCAATTAAGTTCAAAATGAATTTTAAAATCATCTATCCCATCGCTGTTAACATCAAAGAAATAATAATCATCAGAAATAAATGGTAAAACAAAAATCATTGTGGTATCAGGCTCAATATCAGTATAAACAATCTGCGACTGAGCTTTTTCACCAAACAAAAGTGAAAGCAGGACTATGATTGTTAGCAGAAATTTTCTCACAGCAATAATTTATTGGTAATCAACTAAAAGACGAAGATAATGGTTTTTTGGTTGCATGGATTATTTGAAAATTGAAAAAATAGGAACAAAAAAACAAATGTGTGTTTTCAGATTTTCATCAAAAAACACACATTCAATTTATTTTCCAAAAACCCCAAGTACTCTAGGCACTCAAAGTACTTTAAATACTTTAAGTACTTCTTCCTAATCAATAATCACCGTTTGGTTTCGGGGGTATTTCACCGAATATTTGATGCCCATTTTCTTCGACTCGGCGGGTTTCAGCTTGAATTCCCAGGATACTTTTCCGGTTGCTTCCTCGTATTTTCCTGCTGATATGTCAATTTTCTCAACTTCGATTTCGCTGTTTGTGGAAAGCGGCATCTGGTCTTCGATCAGAATGGATATTTCGGCTTTTTTCTTGTTTTTCACTTCGATATCCCATGCGCGTGATTCTTTTTGGTTGGTACCGATGAATTTTTTGCTTGAGAAATCTTTCAGTTTGGTGCGGGTAATGGCAATGCCTTTGTCGCGGCCAAGTGATACTTCAAGGGTGTCATTGGTATTGATGGTGTTCAGCCATGATTTGCCAATGTATTTTCCTTCGAAGAAGATATTCATATCGCCTGAAATCAAATTGTATTGCTCCCATCCGGTAACGAGGGCAATGAGAAATGCGTCGGTGCTGAGTTTCGGGGCGGCATAATATCTGAAATCGGCTTTCAGGTCGTATTCCTGCATCGAAACAGCATGGTATTTACCGTCGGTGGGAATGGAATACGGAATATCAATTTTAAACTCCACGCTGGTGGTATTTTCATTTACAGTTGTGTATGACGAGGCATAATCGGCAGATGGCTGCTCAAGTAATTTTTCTCCTTCGTCATATCCTCCAACAGCTTTTGCTTCTTTGGCCATTTCAGATCTTGGTGAAGCATATTCAGCTTTTCCCTTCGACCGGGTATAAGCCTGTACATAATAGAAATTCAGGTACCAGGGATTGATCAACGGTTTGTTGTTATCCATCATGGGGTTTCCGGTGCATAAAGTCAGATTTACATTTTTCCATTCCTCGCCCGAATACTGATATACATTGGCTTTGTAGCTTAGTTTAACAGGCTGTGAAATATCTTCGGCCCTTAAATCATAAATGGGTGTCCAGCCGGCATTGAGCGACAGATAGTCAATCTCAAATTTAGCAACCTGAGGTGCCGAGGAGGAAATGTCGATCACGATTTCGGAGGTGGGCTGAGTGGTACGGGTATTCAGTGTACTCAACTGGTTGCTGATGCGCGCATAATCCTTATTTATTTCAGCGAGAGTTTGTTTAATTTTCAATTGTTTTGTCTTGATGTCGGTAAGCCTTGTGCGGTAAAACTCGGCGGCCAGACGGATTTCTTCGGTTTTAACGCCGGTCTGTTCCCCTCCAAGTTTTTTATTTGCGAGCAACATGGATTCCTCCTCATTGTAAACTGAAAGCATGGTATTTTCATTTTCAACTCTTTGTGTAAGGATTTTCAGCGAATCCTCAAGCATTTTCACCTCTTTGGATTTTTGCTGTGCTTTCATGTAATTGATCTGGTGCTGGACGGAAAGAATTGTAAAAGTGCCTTTTCCTTTCACCTGTATGCTTTGCGGATTGATATTCTGCGGCAAATCTTCAACAACAAGCTGAATAAATCCCTTTTGTATAGATGCACTTCCACTTCGGGAAACCTGCGCACCTGAAAGGTAAACGGTTACATTATCGATTTGTGAATTAATTACCACGGGTTTTTCCTGTGCAATTCCAAAGAAAACGATTGCCATCAGGATCGTTGTTAAAATAGTTTTCATTTTTTTATAATTTAGTTTCTAGTATTGAGTATCAGGTTTCTAGTTTCTAGTTTCTGGTTTCTGGTTTTTGGTTTTTGGTTAAAGTAATTTATTTGAAAAACAAATAAACAAATGAACAATTAAACAATTAAACATCCCGATAGCTATCGGGAGAACAAAAGAAACTCTTCAAATGCCGACTAAAGTCGAGCATCCTAGAAAATTTCATTTTCGGAACAAAAAGAACTCCTTATCTTTTCGTCATTCTTTTCCCTTTCTTCCCTCTAAAGATACAAAAAAAAACAAATTCCATAAATTATGAATTGGAATTTATTGCCTGAACAGGATTAAGTCTGGATGCAGCAAGGGCCGGAAAGATTCCTGCAAATATTCCGGTAAAAAAAGAAATGAGCAAACCTGTTATGATGTTGCTGGTGGACAAATAAAAATCCATCTCCGTCATTCTGGCTGCCATATTTATGCCAAAATATATGAGAACCAATCCTATAATTCCCCCGATCAGCGAAAGCGTTACCGATTCAAAAAGGAATTGGTATAGAATAAAGAAATTCTTTGCTCCCAGTGCTTTTTGGATGCCAATCATTTTTGTACGTTCCTTAACGGAAACAAACATGATGTTGGCAATACCGAAGGCGCCGACAAGAATTGACAATCCGCCGATAAACAAACCAGCCAGATCGATGATAACAAAAATCTGGTCAAAGCCTTTGGTAATCAGACTGGCTTTGTTCAGCGCAAAGTTATCGTCGGCTTTGGGTTTGAGCTTTCTGATTGCACGCATAATTCCATGCAATTCATCATTTAACTGATCAATGCTGACTCCCGGTTTTACTTTAACCATTATCATTGGATTCAAGCGGTCATTGCGCAGATCAAGAAGATTTCTTACAAAATTTATTGGAACAATTACCAGTTCATCCATGCTTTGGTTAAAAATTGAAGACCCCTCTTTTTTAAAAACCCCGACAATCATCAGCTTATGTCCCATCATCTTTATTTCTTTTCCAATAGGGTCAATATTTCCAAAAAGTTCTTCAGCTATGGTATTTCCGATGACACATCTGTTTTTCCCGCTGTTGCATTCGAAATCTGAAAAATACCGTCCCTTGCCCATATCAAACGCTCTGATCTTTTCATAACCTGATGAAACAGCCAGAATCGTGGTTTCTTCCATGGCCAGATTGCGGTATTGGATGGTTTTGTTTGTCTGAACCATAAAAGCGACCGCTTCGGCATTTTTTGATCTTTTTTTGATTTCATCCATTTCGTTGATCTTGGGAACCGGTCGGTTAATATATTTCCACCAGGGGTAATCGGGGCCAAACTCCCAGGGCCATTTTTGCACATAAATCACATCATCACCCAGCGAGCTTATGGAGTTGTGAACATTCTGTTCCAAAGAGTCAATCACTGCGAAAACCGTAATTATTGCAAAGATCCCGATGGTAATTCCAAGCAGCGAAAGAAATGTTCGCAGCTTATTGACAACAAGCGAATTGTAAGCAAACAGGACACTTTCCTTTAATAACTTCAGGTAAATCATATTACAAAGGTAAGTAAATATTGGGAAAATGGATATTGGATATTCGCCAAATGCAAAATATCCAAATATCGGCGAAGGTATAATCTCACCAAAACAATAAATATAAAACAAGTAACTAAACCGCTATGGATTGAAAATCCATAGGTTTTAAGAAAAACAAAAAATGAAATTTTTTAAATGAACAACCCCGCCGCAAAGCAGCGGGGTATCAGCTAAGGATTTTTTATATATACGACCCAAGGGGCGAGGAATAAAACCTAGAGATCCCTCGGCTTCACTCGGGATCAGTTCGACTAGATAATTTCAGTTCACTATCGCTCCTGAAATTATAGTCTCACTGATTTAAGAACAAGGAACATCGATATTCGATTTAAGAAGTTTGCTTCCACTTTGGATTGTAAATTTTTTCCAAATATTTGAAATTTGAATATTTTTAGAAACTAAAGTTACCGCAATGAAATTACGGGGTTTTAACAAATTTTGAAACAATAAAAAAACCCGGAAAAAAAACCCGGGTTTAATTATTTAAAGTATCAATAAATTATTTTTTTGGTACATTCTTCAAAGTTTCCACAAGGAAATCCCAGAATTTGGGAACAGAAGCTATCAATAGTCTTTCATCAGGTGAGTGGGGTGATCTGATGGTCGGACCAAATGAAATCATATCCCAGTTGGGGTATGCAGCTCCGAGAATTCCACATTCCAGTCCGGCATGAATAACCTTAGTTTCAGGAACCTTACCGAATTTTTTCTTATAAACTTCCTTCATGGTTTTGAGGATGGGTGATTTTGGATTTGGTTTCCATCCGGGATAAGCACCTTCGAGTTTAACTTTGGCACCTGCCAATTCAAAAACGCTGGTAACCATAGCACCAAGATCCACTTTAGCTGAGTCAACAGAGCTTCTCATCAAGCAGTTGATTTCGATTTTTCCTTTGCCTGTTTTAACAATGGCTAAGTTCAAAGAAGTTTCCACAACACCGGGCATGGCATCGCTCATGCGGATTACTCCGTTAGGGCAGGCATAAACAGCATTGATGAATTTTTCCAGATCTTTTGCAGCAAAAACCTTTTTAATACCTTTTACTTTTTCGGCTTTAAAACTGAGGTTTGGCTCAGTAGCTTCGAGTTCGTTCATGTATATTTTTTCGTACTCTTTCAGATCTTTAAGAAAAGCTTTTTCTTTGGCAGCGGGGACAGTAACTGTGGCGAATGCTTCGCGCGGAATGGCATTTCTGAGTGTTCCACCCTGTGCCTGTGCTAACTGAATTCCATATTTTTTTACTGCATATTTCAGAAATCTGAACATTAGTTTATTTGCGTTTCCGCGACCAAGAATGATGTCCATACCTGAATGTCCGCCTTTTAAACCGGTCAGATTCAGTTTGTAACCAACAGTTCCTTTTTTAACGCCTGCTTCTTTGTAAGTCATTTTGATATTGGCATCTTCGCCGCCTGCACAACCGAAGTAAAGTTCGCCTTCATCTTCAGAGTCAAGGTTCATGAGAATGTCACCTTTTAAAAATTTAGGTTTTAAGCCGATTGCTCCGGTCATTCCGGTTTCTTCGTCAATGGTAAAAAGACATTCAATAGGACCGTGCTGGATTTTTTTATCAGCAAGAACAGTCATCATGGCAGCACAACCCAAACCGTTGTCGGCACCCAGAGTAGTTCCTCTGGCTTTTACCCATTCGCCATCAATATATGCATCAATTGGATCTTTTTCAAAATTGTGTTTTGAGTCAGAATTGGCCTGAGGCACCATATCCAAATGACCCTGCAGAACAACGCCCTTAACTTTTTCATAACCTTTTGTAGCCGGTTTGCTGATAATCACATTTTCAACTCCGTCAACAACAACTTTTAATCCGTGCTTTTTTCCAAACTCTTTCATGAATTTGATCACGGCGGCTTCTTTTTTAGAAGGACGGGGTATCTGAGTCAGTGCATAAAAGTTTTCCCATAATGCTTTGGGTTCCAATTTTAAAATATCTTTTCCCATAATTTGATTATTTATTAATTGATAAAAATTGAGTTTAAAAATAGGGAAAAAAATTAACAAAAGGGAATTGGATGTGAAAAAATGGCCGCTAATGCGCGAATATTTTTTTTTGCCGCTATTTAAAGGTAGCTAAAAATTTGTTAATGGTTTTTGTTTCACCATTGAAGAGGGTTTAGACAATGTTCCATGTCGGGAGAATTAGAACAGCGGGAAAAAATGCCGCTAATGCGCTAATATTTTTTTTGTAATCAGGTCACATTTTAATCACAGCATTTTTTTGTGATTAAGTTAATACAATACTCAAACTTTTATTCCGGGTTAAGGCAATATTCCATTTTTCTTGTAAAATCAATTTCTTCCGGAGATACTTTTGCCTGATAAGGGTATATTTCCACCCCATTTTTTTTTGCCTGCCTCAGTATTTTTGCATATTCAGGATCAATTCTTATTGCCGGTGCAAATAGTTCAACATCCATCCGCTGGATGACATACAGCATGACTGCCCTATATCCCAATGATTTGGCCTTAATTAGGGTATTGAGGTGTTTTTGTCCGCGGGTGGTCACCGAATCGGGGAACAATGCATATATTCCCTCTTTCAGAGTTACATTTTTTACCTCGATAAAGCATTTTTCCTTTTCATTTTCGGCAAATAAATCGAAACGCGAGTCTTCAAATTTATATTCGGGTTGCACGATAGTGTAGCCGGTTAACTCCGGAATCAGGTTATTTTTCACTGCCTCATAGGCCAGCTTATTGGGATTTGATGTATTTACGCCAACCCAGTTGTTATTGATTTTTATCATTTCCCATGTGAACTTTGTCCTGCGGGCCGGATCATCATTTGGTGTCAGATAAACTTCGGCATTTTCTTCGAGACAGGATTTCATGGATCCTGAGTTTGTGCAGTGGGCTGTAATTACAGAGCCATCATCCAGTAAAATATCGGCTAAAAAACGTTTGTATCGTTTTATTAACCGTCCGTGCACTAGTGGTTTGGCGAATTTCATGGTGCAAATATACTTAATCACTTTTACCTGGGAAAAAAGTATATCATTAATAATTTGATTTTTAAATCTGCTTATAAATGATTATTAATCTTAAAAAAAGTCAGGCCTAAAGGCCGATCTTTGCTCTGCAGAATAACCCCGGCCTTAAGGCCGGGGTTATGAACTGCCAGTCAAGAAAGGCCTTTAGGCCTGACAGGAAATTTTAGTCGGTCAGTATTGATACTTAACAGAGTAAAATCAGTAAGCATATTTAATGGAATCTGGTTTATTGGATACAATGTTCTAAGTCGGGAGACTTGGAACAGCGGATTCAGGTATGTTGAAGCACTTGGAAAAGGGCTTTGGCTTTGAGCAGGCATTCCTCGTATTCCTTTTCAGGAACAGAGCGGGATGTGATGGCGCCACCCACCTGAAATGAAAGATACTTATTGCTTGCATTGTAAAGGATGCTGCGGATCACCACGTTGAAATCGAAATCGCCATCCGGACTGAAATACCCGACTGCGCCGGAATATAATCCACGTTTCGATTTTTCATATTGTTCAATCAGCTCCATGGCCCTGATTTTTGGTGCTCCGGTCATCGAACCCATCGGGAAACAGGCTTTGATGCAATCAACGGGATGCACATCGGTTTTTAAATCAGATGAGATGGTGGATATCATCTGAAAAACCTGAGGAAACTTATAAATTCCGAATAACTCCTCAACTTTTACACTGGCTTTTTCTGCTGTTTTTGACAGGTCATTTCTTACCAGATCAACGATCATCACATTCTCGGCTCTTTCTTTTTCATCATTGAACAACTTATCTTTCAGCGCTTCATCTTCTGCTGCATTCTGCCCCCTGTTAATTGTCCCCTTTATAGGCTGTGAAACAATTTTGTTGCCGGTTTTTTTCAGAAAACGCTCGGGACTGGCGCACATCAGATATTTATCATTGATTCGGTAAAAGCAGGAAAATGGTGTGGGTGAAATGTCGGTCAATTTAAGGAAAACATCAGCAGGAAAGATTTCTGTATTTTCAGCATAAAATTCCTGACACAGATTCATCTCATAGATATCGCCCAGTTGTATATGGTTTTTTATTTTCCGAACTGTTTCAAGATATTCCTCTTTATTAAAAACCGGAACAATCTGCATTGGATTTTTCTTTATTGTTTCGGGTTTAAAATCCATTACTTCCCTGAAGATCATATTAAGATCAGAATCATCATAAAACTCGACTGTCAATTCATTTCCCCTGATAATAAACACCCATTTTGGTTGAAAAAAGGAAATCTCGGGAAATAATATTTTATCGGGGTTATCCGAAGACAACTTTTCAGTATGATTTTTCAGATCATAGGAAAGATGTCCAAAAAGCCAATCTTTTTTATCGTTGACAAATGATTTAAGTTCTTCAAAGGGATTTTGGGAAAGATCAAGTTTATCAATCAGGTCAATGCCTGCAATAAAATCATAGGAATGATAGGAAAAAGGGTTAAGATTTTCCCTGTAATAGTTATTCGAATAAAGGAAAGCGGAATACTTAAATCTTTCAGACCATAAGACAAGTTTCTTTATGAACGACCCGGGTTCTTTTAGAGGTATGTTTATGGATCTTCGCATTCATTTGGATAATATATCAAAACCCCGGTTCTTAAGGCCGGGGTTTCAGAAAAAGTTAAAATTAAGCTTTCGCCAATTGTTCCTTTGCATATTTCAGGCCGGCATCAATATATTCCTTTTTAATTTTGCCGGTAGGATCGGGCGCTTCATAAATTCTTGAAGGCACATGCAGGTTTTCAAAAGAAAATCCTTCCCTGAATTTAAACCTGTATTTTTCAGCGTGAATTTTCTTACCAAGATCCAGTAATTCCTTTTCGGAAATTTCAAGTCCCATAGTTTTAAGCGCCTGAGAAACCAATTCCATGCTGTAAACACCGCGGGCAAAGAAGCATATTGAAATGGAAGATAAAATCTGACGGATATACTCTTCTTCAAAAATTTTATCAACCACTTTTTCGGCAGCGGGTGGGTTGTCGCTGATCAGATCTTTCTGGTCGATGGAATAACCTCCGTTGTCGAGGTGCGAGTGACGGGCACCAAGAAGGAAGCCTAGGTATGTAGCCGGACCGGTATGATATCCGGGCATTTCGTTTTTACCGAAAGCCATGGCAAATTCCTTTCCTCCAAACTGTTCTGAAGCATACGCAACACCTTTAGCCAGTGCTTTATAGAATACATTTGGTTGTTCAACAATATTTTCAAGAATTTTCTTGTACGCCATGTAATCACCCCATTTAGGTTCAATATCAAGGGTATGTGTTTTATTGATTTTTCCTTTTTGAAACATTTCGGTAGTCCATGCCAAAACAACTCCGGCACTCATGGCGTCGAAGCAATGTTTTTCCACGTCGTCGATAAGTTTGAGCATGGCTTCGGGATCATTGATTCCGATCATAGAACCCAATGAATAAATTAATTCAAAATCGTAACCGATGAGGGTAGTTTTATTAAAGTAGGCCTCATGTTCGGATGGTTCTCTAATTTCGGCGAGATGCACACAGCCAACAGGACAGTGGGCACAGGCCACTCTTCTTGCCAGAAATTTTTCAGCCAGATTTTCGCCTGAGATATTCTGAACACCCTCGAGTTTTCTTTCTGTTAGATTCTTTGTAGGAAGGGCACCCATTTTATCAAGAGACATGATATTTACTGCAGTCCCCAAGTCATGGTATTTTTTCATCAGCGAAGTATCAACAGCTGATTTGTATAAATCCTCGTATAGCTTTTTAAATCCTTTTACGTCGGCTACTTTCAGAAAATCTTCGCCCGAAACAACAATGCCTTTAAGAAATTTGCTTCCAAAAATGGCTCCCAATCCGAGGCGGCCGAAATGTCTGAACGATTCGGTGGTAACAGCAGCATAGGAACAAAGGTTCTCTCCTGCCCGACCTATTTTCATGATTGAACGTACACCATCTCCGGGTTCGTTGTCGCGCATAATCCTGCCAGCTGTTGTAGATGAATGCATTCCCCAGATTGTAGTGGCATCCTTAAACTGAACCTTTCGTCCGTGTATGGCCAAATAAACCGGAAAATCGCTTTTTCCTTTAACTACAATGGCCCCATAACCGGCCATTCTGATGGCAACAGCTGATCGTCCGCCCACATGACTCTCACCAAGATTTCCTGTCAATGGTGATTTGAACATAGCTACGGTTTTTGAGGCTAAGGGGTATACGCCGGTAAGCGGACCGACTGCCAGAATAATCGGACTGTCTTCGCCAAGGGGATCAACACCTTCGGGGCATTCTTCAAAAAGAAGTTGTGTAGCAACGCCGGTGCCACCGATATATTTATCAAAAAGATCTTGTCTGTCTTTAACCTTGAAACTTTTGTTTGTAAGGTCAATATATAATACTCTGTTTATTAACTTTCCTGTAATCATGATACATCTTTTTTAAGTTCGAGAACGCCGTGGGGGCAGAATTTAGCACAAAAACCGCAGTGGATGCAGATGGAGGGTTTATTTTCCTCAACATTCCACCTGACAGCACCAATTACACAAGCTTCCTTGCAATGGCCACAGCCAATACATTTTTCGGGAGCGAGCTTCACTCCACCTTCTTTTCTCATGGTTAGTGCTCCGGTCGGACAAACCCTAGCACATGGTGAGTTTTTACAAGCGTGACAGGTAATTACCCTGAATCCTGTTGTAATTCCGCCTTTCGACTTGACAAAAATACAGGAACTTGATATGCCAGCACGATTCGTGCGCCTTACGCATGCAAACATGCAGGTCTGGCATCCGACACAACGGGCAGCATCAATGATGGATAGTTTCATTTTTTAATGTTTTTAGACTTTAAATGTAAAACTAATAATTTTAAATTTAAAATTATTACCGAGATAAATGATTTTTGGTAATCAATTTCTTATTGTGAAACGGGTAAATCACCACCACAAAAAACTCTTACCAACAAAATATGACATTATTGAGCAACAAATAAAAATGATTGCCAGTTTTATTATTAAAGTATTTTTATCATACCCGACAACCAATTCTGTTCCCGAATTAATAATTGTAAAACCATGTTTATTAATTATATATCTTATTGGGACATATACCCTGACGGGCACCGGTTGTCCAAGATAAATACCCGGTTTCCAGGCTGGCATGATGCTGACAATCCTGATAAGCTCATTTTCAATTTTGATTGACGGGGAGTGATCAAAGAAAATATCTGATAATTTTCCCAGACTGTCAACAATAAAACTTAGCACAATAATGTCAGTCTGGCTTCGAAACGTGGTAAAATGAAAATTTTCCTCAATGAACCTGTACAATTCTTCCTCTCCTCCCGGATAATCGGGCATAGTGTCAACGACTTGATTTGCATAAAGAGTGTTATATGGCCTGCTTTGCGAAAAGCCCAGGAAGCAAGAAGCAAGAAATATAAAGACAACAAATACCCTTACCATATTAACATGATTGATAGTCAAACTTAACAAATATCTGAATAAAATCAAAATAACAAAGTCTTTTACTATTTTTGAAAAAGTTTAATACTATTAAGCAAACCCATGAGCGATTATCATTTTGTAGATATTTTAGTCAATTCTGTTCTGGCCATCATCATGCTCGGAGTAGGGTTATCACTTACAATTCAGGATTTCAGGAATATACTTGTTTATCCAAGGGCCATAATAAGCGGTTTAACCATTCAGATTCTGATAATCCCCGCAATAGCATATTTCATTGGTGAGATTTCAAACATGAGTTCCGAACAGAAAGTTGGGATGGTGCTTGTTTCGACCTGTGCAAGCGGTGCATCTTCAAATCTGATTACCCATCTTGTGCGCGGCAATGTGGCTTTGGCGATTTCCATGACCACTCTAAACAGCATGCTCACATTAATTACTCTTCCTGTAATTGTAAATCTTGCCTTATTGCTTTATATGGGTGTGGATGCTGAAATTACTCTTCCTGTTGGAGAAACCATTCTTCAGATATTTATTGTAACCATTGCTCCGGCTTCACTTGGAGTTTTAATCAGAAAACTAAATACAAAATTTGCGGTGGGAATGGAAAAGCCATTAAAATACATTTTACCCCTGATACTCGCCTTTGTTTTTATCCTTAAAATTATGGGAAGCAAGGAACAGGGCGGATCCGGACTCACCATGGACAACACGTTGAGTATTTTTCCCTATGTATTGGCATTGAATGTTCTGGCAATGACGGTGGGATATTTTCTTGCCAAACTGGTCAGGTTGCCATTCAGGGATCAGTTTACCATTGCCATTGAGGTTGGTCTGCATAATACAGCTTTGGCCTTACTGGTTGCCGGAACCATTTTAAAAAGTCCGGATATGGAAAAACCCGCACTGGTATATGCCATGTTTACATTCTTTTCGGCATTCGGGTTTATTTGGGCAGTAAAGGGAAAAAATATGTTTCGGTAAATTATTAAAAAAAAAGCCACGAATGCGCTAATATTAATTTACGCATTCGCGGCTAAAATATCTAATTCGACTTGTTGTTATTTCACAACAGTCATCTCATCAACCAAATGTTTTGCACCGGCAAATTTGTCGATTACCCATAATACATAACGGATATCAACATTGATGGTTCTTTGTAATTCTTTGCTGAAGAGCAGATTGGAACATAACCATTCCCAGTTGCCATCGAAAGCAAGTCCGATAAGTTCGCCATTTCCATTAATAATGGGGCTACCAGAGTTACCTCCGGTGATGTCGTTATCACTTAAGAAACCAACGGGCAGTTTTCCTGTTTCATCAGCATATTGTCCGTAATCTTTCTTTTCGTACAATTCAACAAGTCTTGGGGACACTTTGAATTCATCGTTGGTATTGTCCATTTTTTCAATGATACCATCAATGTAGGTCCTATAATCATACTGAACCGCATCACGGGGTTTGTAAGGCTGAACGCTGCCGTAGGTAAGACGCAATGTTGAATTGGCGTCGGGATAGAAAGTATTGTTAACTTGCATTTCCCTGAGTCCTTCGACAAAAATTCTTTCAGAGACACCAAGTTTATTATTCAGGCTCTGGTATTTGCCACCTTTCATTTGAGCTTCAAGGGCAATTTCCATAAAGTATTTCATGAAAGGATCATTTTCAAGAACTTTTTTGGATGGTTTATTCAAAAACGCCATCATTCTTTCTTTCGCTGTAAAAATACTTGTTGTAAATGCAGTATTAACAAATTTAACGATAGATGCTTCGGGAGTTTTATCCTTGAAAGTTTTAAAGATGTAATTTGCAAAGACACCGGAACGGCTTTCGGCAGGAATATCTTTGTAATAAAGGTTTAATTGCGCCAACAATACTTTTTTGTCGGTTTCGGGGAAGAACTTTTCGAACTGTTTTTCCATTTCGGGTTTAAGTTCGGCAATTGCTTTGTCAATAGCTTCCTTGTTTCCTTTTGGATCATCGAGCAGCGATTTAAGCTGGAACAATTTTGTGGTAGCCATTATTTGGTCACTTGCCTGAAGCAGACCCAATGAAGCATAAAACAAATCAACAGATGATGCACCCATTTCCTTGTAACCAGATTCAATATCGGTTAAAATTTTTCCATATTTTTCTTTTCTCTTATCATCCTGATTAACCCATGCAGCAAATTCCTTTTCCAGTTTCTGTTTTTCCTCAATGGCATTAGTACTGCGAAGAGTTTGGGCTTCGCCATCAAACAGTTTCCATCCGTTTGCCAAAGAAGCATATGAATCAGCTAAAGCAAGTCTTACATTGTCGCTGGCAGCCATATCTTCCTTCCATATTTTCAATTTGGTATCTAAAAGTTTAACGATAACCGGATTAAAAACATCACGTTTATATTCCATACCGTATGAAGAAAGATAACGATCAGTTTCACCGGGATATCCCATAATCATGGTAAAGTCACCCTGTTTTACACCTTTAATTGAAACAGGCAGAAAATGTAAAGGTTTGTAAGGTACATTGTCAGCAGAATAACCTTCAGTTGGTTTGCCATCGGGAGCCATATAAACCCTGAACATGGAGAAGTCGCCGGTATGGCGTGGCCACATCCAGTTGTCGGTGTCACCACCAAATTTTCCAATAGATGAAGGAGGAGCGCCAACCAGTCTCACATCTCCAAAAACCTCATATACAAAGAGATAAAATTCACCACCTTTAAAAAATTCTTTTACATTGGCATTGTAATGATTGCCATCAACAGCTTCTTTTTCGAGTTTTTCAATGGCTTTTTCAATTTTTGCATTTCTTTCAGATTCCTTCATTCCTTCAGTTACTTCGGCAAGAACAGTGGCAGTAACGTCTTCAATTCTTACAACCCTTGAAACTGATAATCCAGTTACAGAAAGTTCTTTATCTTTTGACATTGCCCAGAAACCATCGGTAAGATAGTCATGCTCAACTGTTGAAAGTTTTGTGATAGACTCATATCCACAATGGTGATTGGTAAGCATAAGTCCCTGTGCTGAAACAATTTCACCGGTACAGAAACCCTGTCCACCTTCACCAAGCAACTGGAATATAGCATCTTTCATACTTGCATGATTGATGTCATAAATGTCTTCTGCAGAAAGTTTACATCCCAGTTTCTGCATATCTGTATAATTCAGCTGCTTAATTTTATTAGGCAACCACATTCCTTCGTCAGCACGCGCTACAAATCCGGCACTGATCAATAGAACCATAAAAACGCTTAAAATTCTTGCTTTCATTATTTATCTGTATTTATCGTTACTAATTTCCTTAAAAGGCCATAAAGATAACCATTTTAAGTTTTTATTTATTTACTTTTTTTTTGTTCAAAACATTTTAACTTTTATTTAACCCCGAAATTGATTTGCAAATTAGCAAATGTGATGATGTGCAAATTATTTATTTGCTAATCTGCTTCCCGATAGCTATCGGGACTGCTAATCTGCTAATCAACTTCCCGATAGCTATCGGGACAACTAATTAACCTTAAGTGTGTCAACAGGATTAGAACGTGCCGCATGTATTCCTTTCACCGTTACAATGGTTACGCACAACAAGGCAGTAAACAAAAATGAAAGGGGAAAAACCCACCACTGAATGGTGATGGTATATGCGAAATTTTCGAGCCATCTTTCAATAATAAGGTAAGCCACAGGCCATGAAAGGATATTTGCAATCGTTACAAGCAGCAGGAAATTTCGGTTTAATCTAACAATGATGTTCCACCCTGTGGCACCAAAAATTCGTCTGATGCCCATTTCCTTCATTTTCTGGCCGGTGAGAAATGTTGTAAGTCCGTACAATCCAATTCCTGCAAGCAACAAAGTGATGACTGTAAAAATAAAAATCAGCTCCGAGAAAACATCTTCTTTTTTATAAAGCTTATCAAGTTCTTCGTTCAGATACATATATTCGAACGGTCTTTCAGGATCGAATTGTTTCCAAACTTTTTCAATATGGCTGATAACCTTGTCGCGGTTGCTGTTGCTTACCCTGATTGCGATATATTTTGTATAAAAACCAATCTCACGATCGTCTTCCTTCATATTCAGAACAAACGGACCGGTGGGTTTATGGAGGGAGCTGACTTTAAAATCCTTAAAAACCCCGACAACCCTTTCCTTACCAAAACCGGAGAAAAACTTTTTTCCCAGTGCATCTTGGTTGCTTTTCCACCCCATATGTTTAACCATGGCCTCATTGATCAGAATGGCATTCATTTTATCATTGTCATTCTGGTTTGAGAAATCTCTTCCTGCAACTATTTCAATATCAAATGTTTTTAGAAAGTCTTCTCTTACCACCAAGGCAGGAAAAAAGAGCCACTGGTTATCGGGCGTTCCCTCTGGTCTGAACTCATGGGTATTATGGTCAATACCAATGATGTAATCCATTCCGGTTACACTGATAATATCCGGATCTGTAAGCAGTTCATTTTTAATTGAGTCATAATAATAAGATAACGGCGACATGGCTGTTTCGAGAAGGATAATCTGATCCTTTTCAAACCCCAGATCGGCATTTTTCAGAAAACGTGTTTGGGATTTTGACATGAGCGCGCCGGTAATGAAAAGTGCAGCGATCGTAAATTGTGAGATGACCAGAATTTTCCTGGGCCATCCCGAGTTCATACCGCTTAAGAAATTTCGCTGTAGTGATTTTATAGGAACAAATGAAGACAGATAAAATGCCGGATAAATACCTGCAGCAATTCCGGTGAACAAAAGCAGGGAAATCAACAGCAAAATATCTCTTGGATTTAACAAAGATGACAGATAAAGATTTTTCTCGAACAGATTATTGAAGAAAGGCAGACTGACTTCAACCGCAAGCAAGGAAAAGAAAAAAGCAATCAGGGTGATGAAAAATGTTTCGCCAAGAAACTGCAAAATCAAAGGCAAACGTCCTGCTCCGTGAACTTTTTTAATCCCAATTTCACGTTCTCTTTTAACAGATGAAACGGTTGAAAGGTTTATAAAATTTATACATGCAAAGACCAGCAAAAACAAAGCAACAAAACCAATGATGTAGATATTTGACATATTGCCGTTTGACTGTATTTCATAATCAAGGTTCGATTTTAAGTGAATATCGGTGAGTGGTTGCAGAAAAAAAGAAGTACGGTCGCGGTTTTCCTTAACACAAATATTTTTTTCAATAAATGCCGGGAATTGCTCCTCAATTTGTCCGGGAGTCACACCGGGTTTCAGAACTATATAAGTCCAGCAAGGATTCCAAACCCAAGTATCAGGAAGCTTACCACCATAAAGATACTCAATGGTTTTCATTGATATCAGAACATTGTATGTAAAGTGACTTTGGCAGGGCACGTCGCTGATTACTCCACAAACTACGACAGGAAGCCGGTCTTCGATAATAATGGTATCACCCAGCACATCAAGTGATCCAAAATACTGGATAGCTGTTGATTTTGTAATTACGCACTTGAATTTATCATTGAGGGCAGAATCTTTTTCGCCTTTAATAAACTGAATGTCAAAAACATCAAAAACCGAAGAGTCAGTATAAAACATGTGTTTTTCGCTGAAATTTTTTCCATTTGCACTGAGCATGGTGCGAGGTGACTGGAAATTAAAAAATCTAACTGAAGATTCAATCAGATCAGGATAACTCTCCATGAGTTCGTCAGACAATGGAAACGGACAGCTGGTGCTGGTTTCGACAATCCCATTAAAATCACCCTGTTGAATTACGCGGTAAATGCGGTCAGCATTTTTATGATACCTGTCGTAACTCAGCTCATCCTGAATATACAAGGCAATGATAATAAAACTTGCCAGTCCGATGGTTAATCCGGCAATATTTATAATTGAGTTTGACCGGTTGCGTACCAGGTTTCTGAAAGCGAATTTTATGTAATTTAAAAGTACCAATTTTATAAAGTCATTCGGTTCACATAATTTTCATGTATGATTTTCCCGTCAAACAGTCTGATCATTCTACGACTGTAATCGGCATCCCGGTGTGAATGGGTAACCATGACGATTGTAGTTCCGTTTTTATTCAGATTTTCAAGCAGGTTCATAACCTCAGTGCCATTTGCCGAATCGAGGTTTCCTGTAGGCTCATCAGCCAGAATAAGCCGGGGTGATGAAACAATGGCACGTGCAATGGCCACCCTTTGTTGTTGTCCGCCTGAAAGATGAACAGGAAAAATCGATTTTCTGTGTAAAATTTTGGTTTGGTCAAGCGCTTTTTCAACAAGGAATTTTCTGTCGCGGCTTCCTATTTTCTGATAAATCAGAGGCAGTTCAACATTTTCAAATACAGTAAGTTCATCAATAAGATTGAAGTTCTGAAATATAAACCCAATATTTTTTCTTCGAATTTTGGCTCTTTGCTTTTCCTTTAGAGAAGAAATTTCAGTATCATTAAAAAAATATTTGCCATCAGATACATCATCTATCATTCCTAAAATGTTAAGTAAAGTGGTTTTTCCGCAGCCCGATGGTCCCATGATTGCAATAAATTCTCCAGATTGGACTTCGAGGGTAACATCATGCAATGCACGGGTTTCGACATCCTTCGCTCTAAAAACCTTTGATATGTTTATGGTCCTAATCATAATCAGCAAATAGCAGTTATTGTGCCGCAATTTACAAATAGTTAAAATGCAGGATGTTATTTGAAAAAAGTATTTTGTTTTCGGATATCAAAATGTACGGTTTTGAGACATACTGTTCGTTTTCGGACACAGAAGAAAAGATATTGGATGTTGGCCTTCGGCGGTATTGGAAAACTTCATCGATCCTTAAAAAATATCAGCAAAGCAAATTTCGGCGAAGCAAAAATATCGCGAAGCAAATTCCCCAACATTTTGTCCAATTAGAAAATATTTATATCTTTAAAATTCAAATTTTAAAAAACCTAACTAATGAGAAGAAACTATTCAGCAACCAAAATTATTGCAACACTGGGGCCGGCCTCATCAAGCAAAGATGTGCTCAGACAGCTTATTGAAGCAGGTGTTGATGTTTTTCGTTTAAACTTTTCACATGCATCTTATGAAAGTCTGATTGCAGTTATTAAACTGATCAGGGAACTCAATGAAGAGTTGGATGTTCATGTTGCGCTGCTGGCCGACCTGCAGGGTCCAAAAATCAGGATTGGGGAGGTTGAAAACAACGGAATCATGCTGGTTGAAGGCCATGAAATGCTGATTACCAATGAAAAATGTGTTGGAACTGTGGATAAAGTATACCTGAGTTACTCTTGTTTTGCAAGCGATGTGGCTATTGGTGATTTTGTTCTGGTTGATGATGGAAAACTCAAACTAGAGGTTATTGACACCAACAAAAAAGATCTTGTAAAGGTCAAAGTGGTTTATGGAGGAAAATTATCTTCCAAAAAGGGTGTTAACCTTCCAAACACTAAGATATCCTTACCCAGTCTGACTGAAAAAGACATCGAAGACCTGAATTTTGCTCTTGAGCAGGATGTTGATTGGGTAGCTCTTTCATTTGTAAGAAATGTGGGTGACATTCTGGATATTAAAGAAAGAATTAAGCAGAGCAAAAAACACGCAAAAGTTATTGCCAAAATTGAAAAGCCCGAAGCACTTAATGATCTGGAGCAAATCATTGACATGACCAATGCTGTAATGATTGCCCGAGGCGACCTTGGAGTTGAAATTCCATTTGATCAGGTTCCTGTTATACAGAAAATGATTGTGGATAAATGCATCGAGCTTTCAAAACCCGTAATCATTGCCACCCAGATGATGGAAAGTATGATTGATGCATTCAGGCCCACGCGCGCCGAAGCCACCGACGTTGCCAATGCAGTGATGCAGGGAGCCGACTGTCTGATGCTTTCAGGAGAAACTTCCGTTGGAAAATACCCGGTTGAAGTAATTAAAGCCATGCAACAGATCATCAATTTTGCCGAGGAAAAAGCATTCAGCTTCAACAGGCATCATCCTCCCATGGAATTTTCAAAGACATTTTTACCCGATTCAATTTGCAGCAGTGCCGTTGAACTGGCAACCCAGGCAAATGCAAAAGCTATTATCACTTTTACCTATTCGGGATATACTGCACTTCATATTGCCGGACATCGTCCGAAAGCCGAAGTATTTGCTTTTACCAGAAACAAGGAATTATTAAGTAAATTTTCATTGGTTTGGGGTGTTACTGCATTTTACTATGACGGAATTGAAAGCACCGACGAATCCATTACTTACAGCATAAAATTCCTGAAAGAAAAAGGTCTGCTGGCTGATCAGGACATTGTGGTTCATGTGGCTTCCACTCCTTTATCTAAGAAAGGCCAGACCAACATGATGAAACTCAGTTACGTTTAATATGGAAAACGAAAATACCTTAAGCGGATCACAGAAATTGGTCCGCTTTTTTTCTTCCAAATCAAAATTTGAGAAGATTAAAGCCGAATCAAATCTGTGGAAATTCACCTGTGATTGCGGCAAAGAAAGCAGCATCTGGGAAATTGGCGGGATAAGATCCGGAGCAAAAGGAAAACCCTCTATGTATTTGAAATGCCCGGCGTGCGGGAAAGGGGGAATGAAGAAGGTTGAGAAAAAATAATGTCGTAGAGACGCAATATTTTGCGTCTCTACGACATTAAAATTTATAAAAAGATATGAATATCTTTTTATATAATATTAATAAATTTGGTTTTATTTTCGTAAATTGCGTTCGAAATGAATTAATAATTATTAAAAATAAACGATTATGAAACAATTTAGATTTATTGTACCTCTGGCTATTCTTGCCGTAGTTTTTTTGGTGTCCTGTGGTGGAAAAGGCGAAAAGGAAGAAGATGAAAATCCGCTCAACGGAAATTGGAAAGTTGTAAAAGCCGAAGGTAATATGGCTGACATGAGTGTTGGAGTAGAATATATTTTCGAAGATGGTAAAAAAATGACCATGAAGGGTATGGGAATTGAAACAAAAGGAACAATTACCAAATCAGATGATAAAACTTTTACAGTTACATTTGAAGGTGTTCAACAACCTTTCGTTTACAATTACAAATTTGAAGGTGAACAACTGGTCATCGAACTGCAAAATTCAGGCGGACAGAAATTCTTCCTTGAAAAACAGTAGTATTGTCTCATATAAAAATTTAAAGGCCGTTGGAAAAACCAACGGCCTTTTTTTCTTATATACAGGATGTTAGGAATTTTTTCATTTTTTTCAGGCAACCTTTTCACTTTTCTGCGTCATATATACAGAATAAAACCCTAAAAAGCCATGAAGAACAAATCACAAAACTCACTCAAGGTTATCATTTTCGCACTATTCTTAATAAATATTAATTTAAGTGCACAGGATAATCCAATCGCAAATTTTTCTCATACAAAATCCTGCGACGGTCCAACCATCAATTTTACCGATCTTTCAACCGACCCCAACGGTCACACAATTGTCAGCTGGAACTGGCAGTTTGGTGACGGGCAAAATTCCAGCTTACAAAACCCTGTGCATGTTTATTCAAGCACAGCCGTTTACACCGTTTCACTGACAGTTCAGAATGATGTGGGAGGCAGTCATTCGGTATATCTTGTTGTTTATGCTATGCCATTTTCAGCAAACATTTTTTCCACAACTCCTGTTTCCTGTTTCGGAGGGTCTGACGGAAGCGCCACAGCCAGTGCAAATTATGGAAACTCTCCATATTCATATTTATGGTCCAATATGTCAACAGCTCCAACTGCCGGAGGATTGTCTGCCGGAGTCTACAATGTAACGGTAACCGACAATACGGGATGTACCGCTGTTGCAGGCACAACAATTAATCAACCAACAGAACTACTCGCAACCATCAATGGATCAGAATGCATTCCGGTAGATACAATGGGATGGGCTTATGTTTATGCAACCGGTGGTGTCACTCCATATATGTATTTTTGGTCAAACGGAGTATCCACATCTTATACCTATGTTGATATTGGAACATATTCTGTAACAGTTGTTGACGCAAACGGATGTGCTGCTTATGCAATGTTTTCGGCTACTGACAACTGTCATTACACCCTTTCAGGATATGTTTACGACGATGCAAACGGAAACTGCATTTTTGATGAAGGAGAAACTCCAATCCCCGGAGCTGTGGTTTATTCATCACCCGGGCCATTTTACGGCTACACAAATGCAGATGGACTATACGCATTACCTTTAACACCCGGGACTTATAATCTGTTTGCTGATTTACCCTCTGATTGGATTGGCGTTACCTGTCCGGCCAGCGGTTTCCTATCTGTTTATATCGATAGTGAAGACGACAGTCTTTTTAATATCAATTTTGGCACTGAACTTACTTCAGAATGTGCTCAAATGGAGATTTACACATACTCCAGTACTTTCAGGCCATGTTTTGACAGATATACTCAGGCCATTGTCAGAAATACAGGAAACATTACTGCCACAGGCGTTTATGTCGAAATGGAATTTGATGATGACCTGATACCTAGTTCAAGCACTCCGGCCTGGACTTCTCAATCGGGCAACACCTACACTTTTGATCTTGGCGATATCGAGCCGTTTATGCAAGAAATTATTACTGTTTATTTCGATGTAACCTGTGATCTTAGTTTACTGGGACAAACAAGATGCATCACCTCGCATGTTTATCCCGACGTTCCCTGTGGTGAGATTGACCCCGAATGGGATCACTCCAGTGTCATGGTCGAAGGGGAATGTGCTGACGGAACCACAGTTTCGTTCACCATTACAAATACAGGCGATCCTGTGGATGGAGATATGGACGGCACAAGTGAATACAGGGTTTTTGAAAATGAGAACCTTGTTTACACCGGGGATTTCCAGTTAACCGGAGGAGAAAGTATGGTTGTGAACTGGCCGGCAAACGGAATGGCCATAAGGCTCGAAGCTGATCAGCGTCCGGGACATCCGGGAAGCAGCAACCCACAGGAAACCATTGAGGGATGCGGCGATGAAACCGGAATCTCTTACGGATTTATCACTTCTTATCCCTATGACGATGAAGATCATTTTATTGATGTTGAATGTAAGATTTTAGTAAACTCATGCGATCCGAACGATAAAAGTGTTTCTCCGGCCGGTCTGACCGAAAACCACTACGTTGATAATTTCACTCCGCTCACCTATCACATCAATTTCCAGAATACAGGTACAGACACAGCGTATACTGTTATCATCAGGGATACTTTGCCCGAACTGCTTGACGTATTAACCGTTCAACCCGGTCCGACCAGCCACCCCTGCGAATTCACAATTTACGGCGAAGGAATATTAATGTGGACATTCAACGACATTGACCTTGTTGACTCAACCACCAATGAACCACTGAGCCACGGCTTTGTATCATTCACTGCAGAACAGATTGAAATACCGGTTGAAGATTACGGCGCCGTTATCTCAAATGAGGCCGACATCTATTTCGATTTCAATCTGCCCGTCATTACCGAGCCGGCATGGGTTACCATCTGGGAACTGCCATTGACCATTACAATCGTTCCTGAAAATGAAAAATCAGCAATTGAAGTGTCTGTTTTCCCGAATCCGGTCATTGATATTGCCAATTTCAAAGTAACCGGAGTTTCAGAAGGAACCATGCTCAATTTCGAAATGACCGACATCACAGGTAAAAAAGTTTGCAACCTGAACAACCTCGACAACAATGGTTTTACAGTAAACAGAAATTACCTGAAACCGGGTATCTACTTGTACAAAATCACCACAGATAAAGAAATGATCAGCAATGGTAAGTTGATTGTAGATTAGTTTTATTTGATTTAAGCTTATACCGAAATGAATTATAAAATAGTCCATTAGCCAATTATTTTGAAATTCATTTCGAGTATTAACCATTGTAAAATTATAAAACAGTTTGGACTGTTTTATAATTACAATTGGTATTAAGCATCCAATTGGTTTTATCCTTTTGGGTGCTTAACTTTTTTTATAGTTTCCGGAAATTACTGAAGTTTATAGACAAAAACCCCTTCCTTCTCTCCTATTTTAACTTTCGGGATGCTGTCAAAGCCATTTGTATGGACATATTCCGGGCCGTTTATTATCAGATACTCTGCACCAAGTTTCTTATATTTCAATACATCTTTTGCAGGATGAAACTTCATCATTGTCCAGCCTTTGCGGTTTACCAGATAAAGGGATAAGGAAGGCGTGCAATCAGGAATGACAACAATTTTGTCGGTTTTATTTAATCCGACTGAGTCAAGATATCCCGAAAGGTTATTAAGGTTTTCATATTTCGCATAGGGTTCCCACCATCCTGCAATACGCTCTGAATGTTTTGATTTTGTGTTAATCAGGGCAAACAGTATCAAAATAGAGAATGCTATTTTAACATACACAGAGTTATAAAATCGCGGGTAATTTCTTTTGAAGGATTCAAATCCTGTAAGCAAAATGAATAAAGGAAAAATCGTAAGATTGATTAGATAATAGTCATGAACACCCAGAACTTCAAAAAACATTACAACAAATGCCACCGATCCCATAATTAAAAATACCATAGTCAACAGCAATATCCTGTTTGTGCGATTGAAAGTCCATATAATAAAAACTCCTAAGACAAGATAAATAAGCTGCACTTCTCTGTTCATAAATTCACCAAGCCAACGCAGTCTGATCGCTTTAACAACCTCACTGATTTCACCGGAAGTCAACTTCCATACCGGCCATATTCTAGTTCCAAAATAATCTGTGTTATGCAAATTATTATAATAAAAAACCCAGGCGAGCCAAATTGCATTGACAACAAAAAAAACTCCAAGGGCTAATAAAATTGCAGCTTTGTCATTAAAAATATTTTTTTTCTTTTCAGTTTTAAATATCCCGAGGTAATCGAAAATCAGCAAGGCGGTGATTGCGAGCGGACTTAAAGCTGCAGTAATCTTCAACAATGAAGCCATTGTAAAAAACAGAAATGAAATAACAAGTGTTTTTTTCTTTCCGTTTTCCATAAAAACAAAAAAGTAATACCATCCCGGAAAAACAAGAGCAAGAGCTGTTGTATCGGGTAAAAAGCCCGGCGAATAATAGACCAGTATGGCGCTGGAATAGAACAACAAAGTGACAGATACAGCCCAAAAAATATTTCCCAGAAACCGCAGCAGAATTTTATAAAGAAAAACCAAACCAATAAAAAATATGAGCAGGTTCAGCAATCTGAAAATTATTTCATGATAACCAAAAACATGGTATAATGCAGCAACGATGTAATATACAACCGGAAACTCGCTGATATTGTGTCCGGAGGTATTACCATCAGCATTTTGCTGCATAAGTTCAGGGTTGAAAAAATCCATGCCATCCTGATAATAATTGAGTGCCATGGAAGCACAATCGGCTTGTCTCCATGCATGGATTGAGCCCGGCCGACTGGTAATCACATCATTGAATCCAAAGAAAAAAAACAGGATGATCAGAAACAGGATAAAGTATAAGACCGGGTTTATTTTCCTCAAAAATTCCATAGTTACATCAATTCAATTTTAAATCAAGATAAACCGGAAGGTGGTCGCTGAAACCCTGATTGTATTTAAACCCGACAAAAGTTCTCTTTGGCATTGTACCGGTATTTTTCTCATCGGGCTCCATTAAATAATCCCTGCTGAAAACATGCACATTTTCCAATGAGGTACTGAGGCCTTTTTCCTTTTTCTTCAGCAAACAACCAGACACAACAAACTGATCCAGCATTCCCCATGTTCCCTGAAACTTATGACTTCCCAACCCCTTTTCCTGCAGTGAAAAAGAAATATTATACAGGTTGTTTTCCTTTATATCAGCATATTCTCTTTTGGCTTCCAAAACATCATTCAGACTTTTATTCTCGGGTTCGTCGTTAAAATCTCCGGTAATGATGATATTGGAGCAGGGATTTGACTTAAAAATTGAATCGGTTTTTGCTTTTAGCACCGAGGCAACAAAAAGTCTTTTGGACTCCGATTCAAGCTGACCACCAAGTCTTGACGGCCAATGGTTTATAAAAACATGCAGTGTATCCTGATTATTAGCCAGTCCCTTCACATAAAGGATATCTCTGGTTTTTCTTTCATTTGAACCGGGAAAACTGATTTCAATTTTTTGTTGGTGAATTGGTTTAAATTTCTTCTCAAGATATAGCAAAGCCACATCGATTCCTCTGCCATCAGGCGAATCATAATGGATTATTTTATAACCAAAATCGGCAATGGGTGAAAAATCTGTCAACTGTTCCAGCACATATCTGTTTTCAATTTCACACATTCCGATGATTTCAGGCGGATCCCATCCTCCAACGGCAGTAATTACTTTAGCAATATTTTTAATTTTATCCTGCATTTTAAATGGGGTCCAGTGCCTGTCGCCTTCGGGCTGGAATTCACTGTCGTCGGTCAGACTGTCATCAAACGTATCATAAAGATTTTCAACGTTGTAAAACATCACACGGATATCTCCCCGTTCTTCCTGCGCCTGTTCAACAGGATTATCGGGCAGTTTTTGTTTGGAAAAACAACCTGCCAGAAATACCACAAACAACAATATTACAAACAGTCTGATCATATAAAGATTTTCACCAAAATTAACCCGATTCCCGGAATAAGAAAATTGTTTTGAAGAAAATTATTCCAATCTTTCGAAAGCGCCCAGGTCCGGACCGGTATCAGAGGTGCGGGATGCACCTTTAAAATCAAGTGGAACGAGACTTCCAATATCAATGCTGCCTTTATCTTTGGGAAATGAAAGTGTGTCGAGTTCGAAATCGTATTCGGTAAAGTCTGCAAATTCGGGGTATTCATTCAGATAAACATTATTAAAATACACCGGATCAGATACATTTCCAGTATATTTCAGCAATGAATAATCAAACTTGTAAATAAAATCTCCGGCGCCCGGATATGGGTCAAGGGCAATTTCATCATCCTGGTTGCCAAAAATAATGCAATTACCAAAAGTGGCTTTTACCAGATGCCTTACGTAGTATGTTCCTCCGGAATAAAAATAATTATTGAGAATAACCGACGGGGTTGTTCTGCTGCCAAAAGACCAATAATTAAAAATTGTGCAATGATAAAACTCATAAGCACCTCCATAAAGCAAGGCAACAGCATAAAAGCCGCAATTATAAACAACACAGTTGGTGGCAAGTATGGTTGAACCGGCGCCCAAAATACCGGCATAAGACATATTCATTATTTTGGAGTTGGTGATGGTTAGGGTTGGGTTCGGACTGCTAACATCAAGAGAATCGGCTCTGATTCCAATCACCGCATTAATAATTTCAGCATAATTAATCACATTGTTTTTACTGTTTTGGGTGAGATGAATTCCTCCCCACTGTCCGGGTAAATCATCAAAAGAATGTTCCAGCCGGTCGCCACGGAAAATAACTGGTTCTTCAAGTGTACCATTTACCACTAAAGATGCTGTTGGGTAAACATATAAATATGAGTTTTTATGAAAATGCACTTTTGTTCCCTGCATAATAGTAAGGGTACAATTAGAATCAACGGCCATGGAATTGTAAACCAGCACAGGCTTGTCGTTGGTCCACACGGTGTCTCCGACAAATTGACCGTTTATCAGTAAAACGTCCTGTCCGTATGCAACCAGATCAATATCCTGTCGGTTTCCATTGGTAACAAAGACAATAGAATCCTGCACCACCATTGGGTTGTTCACATTGGTGGGATCTATATTCACTTCAACGAAAATGAACAAACTGTCATCGGGGGCAATTTCTACATTGGTCAGGGATGTTGAGATTTTCCCATTGATATTCAGCCGATAAAATGACTCTGAACCTCCGGCCAAAAATAAATTTGAGATTTTAATCGGCTGGTCGTATGGATTATAAACCTTTAGCTGTCTGGTAGTTGATCCAATAGTTGTAAAAACAGTATCGAACATTACTGTATCGGTTGAAAAGGAGAGTTTTGCTGATGAATCTGTAATGATTTCATCCTTTCTGCAGGAAGAAATAATCAGTCCGGCCACCAAAATAAAAACAATATAAATCAGTCCCTTTTTCAACATTTTTCAAAAATAATCAAATAAGTAACGAAACAATACTGATATTAGTATTTTTAAATGAAAACTGTTTTCTTTTTTAGGTGGAAGTTATTTTCGGAAAACAACTAATGATGTGTTGTTATGGAAGACACCGGAAAAACAAATTCATTCTATTTCAGTTTTTCGTAGAAATCATTTATTACATCATCAAAAATGGTAATATCGATTTGCGGTGGGTAAAACTCATAAAAATAATGCAGCTTGGTTTTATCGCATTCCATTCCCTTTTTCACATAATCAATGGCACGGTCGTTGCAATCAAGCTCAACATAAAGAGCTGCAAGCCGGTAGTTAAGTTCGGCAATTTTCTGATTGCAGCTGAGCGCATCAACAAGAATTTTTTCTGTCTCGTTTAATTTACCCTGCTCATACATCATGGTTGCGTAATCAAGCCAAATCTCATCATCATAAGGATCGATCTGAACTGCCTGAATGTAAGATGATTCAGCATCAGTAATCATATCAAGCTTTTTGCTAATTCGTGCAAGGGTGAACCAATATTCGGTATTTTCCTTGTCAATTTTTATGGCTTTTCTGATAAATTTGAGGCTATCTGCCCAATTTGAACAGTTATAAGCTAAAACAGAAAGTCCATACCAGGCATCGGGGTACTGACAGTCAGTATCAAGTGTCAGGCGGTAATATTTTTCAGCGGTTTCAGTATCATTCAGTTTTTCATAGCACTCGCCCATGCATGTAAGCACTTCGGGTGCCTGCCCGTCAACTTCCAGAATTTGGAAAAAGCAATCCAGGGCTTTATCAAAACGTTCAAGATCCATGTGGCAGTTAGCCAGATTATAGTGTGCAGAATAAAACTCAGGATCAACTGCCAATGCATATTCAAAAGCATCGATGGCTTCTTCGCTCATATCAAGCTTATCATAAGCCACACCGAGGTTATACCAGGCATCTTCGGCAAACGGATTTATTTCGAGGTATTTTTTATAATACTCAATGCTTTTTTCCATTTTACCTTCCTTTTCATAAAGGAAAGCAAGTTCATACATTATTTCAGCATGATCGGGGTTGTATTCGAGTCCGAGATATAGAAAATCCATCGAAAGATTATACTTCCTTGCCTGCACAAAGGAAAGTGCAATGGCATAACATGTTTCATCCTTATCTTCGGAGTCCAGACTAAGGGCAATATTGAATGTTTTGACCGCCTGATCGGGTTGATCAAGAGTAAGATATATATTTCCCTTTAAAATAAAAAGATCGGCGTTGGAACTTTCAATTTTCTGCAATCCGGTAATCAACCTCAATGCGTCAATATATTTACCTGAATCGTAAAGCACACTGGCTCTTTTAAGCTGCAGTTCAATGGAATTGGGGTGCTGGTCGAGTGAAAGGTCCGAAACTTTAAGAGCTTTGGCCGGCTGATTGCGAAAAAGATAATAATCAATGATGGATTCGAATTCGTGAACATCGAAGAAACTGTGCCTGTTTGTTCTGAGCATCAGTTCATACCTGCTGATCATTTCATCAGAATTGTTCTCCAAGTCAAATTGTTCAAACTTCTCTTCCATTACAGATAATTCAAAATACAAATTTAAGGAATTATGCAATTGCTTTGACAAATATGTCAAAAGAAAATTTTTAGTGACCAATGAACATGTTTACTGGATGATTTTAATCACTTCTTTTACAGAGTTTTGGTTTTCCTCGCTGCGAAGTGCGTTAAACAAGGTTTGTTTGTCTTTTGTGGTAAGGTGCCAGCTGAGCGGAATGCGATCGGAGGAAGTTCTCAGAGAAAACCTTATAAAAGTGGCATTGCTTTGCAGCCAGTTTTCAGAAAACTCAATAAGCTGTTGATTATTGACTATCTGATTGTTAAAAAGATTGGAATATACATTTCCCATTGGCTTGATAAAACGGCTGATGGCACCCTTGCTGTCATCGAAATAATCTTCATTATCGGAAGATATCTGGATGAAAATTACTCCACTGGTATTTTTTCCAATCCACTCCTGAAATTCATACAAAAAACGCAGGGAAGTCGAAAGCCCGTAATTATCAGTAAGTCCGGCATCCATAATATTAAGCTGGGGGGTTCCGGGCAGGGTTACAACCGGAGTAACATATGGAAATGTTGCGTTCATGCGCAGGGCTGTTGTAAATCTCAACTCTGAAGCACCAAATTCTTCATATGCCCTCAGAAATTCAACATTTGACAAGGGGAATTTTTCTGTACTGCTGAGCTTAAGGTTTTCAAGCATATATGAGATTTTCTGCGATGATATCAGGAGTTTTCTCCCATCGTTGATTATGGTGGGAGTCAGTATCATCATGGGGATCATGGCTTTCATTTCGGGCTCGCGGTAGTCCTTAAGTGTTTTATCCAGCACATTCCCCGTGTTTTTATTCAGTTTTTCTTCAAAAGCATAAGCACGGTCTTTATAGTACATCTGACCATTGTATTCGTACCGTTTTCTTTTTATGAACCAATCCTTTAAGGCAAAACTTAATGCGATCGGGTTTAGCATATCCTTCGACAGGGATGTAATATATTTATTGTCATAATAGGATTCAATTTTTCCAAGCTGTTTCTGTAAATATAACTCCCGAAGATAGGCCGCACCAACCATTCCGCCCGACGCACCGGTAATGAGGGTTGTCCGGGAAAGAAGTTGTCCTCCGGTCAGACTGTCAACCTTAGACAGCACATAAAATGTCCAGATTGCGGCTTTTATTCCTCCGCCACCTGTATTAACAAATATGATTTTAGGTTTGAGGTCATATTTTCGTCCGCTAAAATTCCGCTCCTTCCAGTTTTGAAGCATTATTAGAGCACTGTCATGATCGGCTTTAAAAATACTGGCGGGATAAGCGATTTCTAAAACCTTTTTATCTTTGTGTATATTGTAGTTCAACCCGTAAGCGCTGTTTGTATAATCAGAAAACATATTCTGAGACAATATGTTATATGCCACAATCAATATTGCCAACACAAGCAGGGACCATTCTTTGAAAATAGCATGCAATGTACTGAATATCAATATAAAAAGTGTAAAAGCAAGCAAAACGCTGGCTGCAGCCGGGATAACAATATACGGATTATCCATAAAATTAGCCAGCAACATGATTGTCAGAAGAATACCCAATGCAAAAATTCCGGCATTAATATGGTTTTGTTGCAGAACCTTCTGAATCATTTCGGGGGTGTAATGGTGATAATACCTGGCTCTTCTTATCTGGAAGGGAGTCCGCAGGTAAGTCTCAATTTTCCATTTACCCTGTTCACGAGGCGAATTCACCAGTTTCCATTCCATATCCTTTTTCAGGATAACCCTAACCGGCTTTGTTAAACCACGGGGCTTATTATCTTCTTTAATGTGATAGATATGTGCTGCATCGCGACTGGTGGTAAAAAAATACGTGAGAAAAATAATCATAAAACCAAAAACACCAGCCAGAAATCCGAGAATATTAATTACAATTTCTTTTTCAGATAAAAATTCATTGACCGATTGAAATTCCACACTCTGATAAATAAAATACACTATAAAACTCAGCGGAATAAAGAAATTATTGATGGTATATTTAAAAAAGGGTCTTGAAAGCGTAGCTATGAAAGGAAAATGATAGGCATTGACCATGTAGCTCGACACATTAAACGCCATTATAAAAGTACCGGTGGCTACCCCAAGAATCAGAAATGAAATGAAATCAACTTCATCGAGATATTCAGGAGCCAAAAACAGCGCCGGTATCCCGAAATTCACCAATACGCTTTCCGAAATTATTCCGAATAACAAAGCCCAAAATACCAACAAGGCAAAGTTCCTTCTGAAATATAAAAACAGAAGTTGCAACGGAAAAAAGAAAACTATGCTGCGATATGTTCTTTTAAAATTCAAAATACCAGATTTGAGTTTCAAAAGTATTAAAAATACTTATTATTCATCAAAAAAAATCATTCATTGATACAATAAGATGTGCATTTGATGTTTAATATTATGAAGTTGTTAAAAAAAAAACAATTCTGATTGTTAATAACTTGTTTATTAAAAATTTGTTGTACTTTTGATGTCCCGAAAACAAACCGATAAGATGGCTAAAGTATCTAAAAGCAGAAAAGCTATTGATTTATTCATTGCCACCCTGGCATTGATTGCCATCGGTTATTTCATGTACAGTACACGGGAAATCCACAAAGCGTATAATGACTTTCCCGAAAAGAGCAATTATTCCAAGGTTGTTCCCGAACCTCATGATTACTTCGTTTCTTTAAAATCGAAATAATATTATCCTCTTTTTTACAATTAAAATGTTATTCCCACTCAATAGTAGCAGGTGGTTTTGAACTGATGTCATAAACAACCCTGTTCACTCCTTTTACCTGATTGATGATTCTATTTGAGATTTTTGCCAGAAATTCATAGGGCAAATGAACCCAGTCGGCTGTCATGCCATCGGTTGACTGCACTGCCCTGAGTGCAACCACCTTTTCATAGGTTCTTTCGTC
>Ga0209016_1000244_pt1 | contig 71617 bp, 66 predicted proteins | sample EPASupsiteSAE305_FD_187265 | JGI IMG/M metagenome (GOLD analysis project Ga0209016, IMG submission 187265) | Bioremediated contaminated groundwater microbial communities from EPA Superfund site, New Mexico - SAE3-05 (SPAdes) (version 2) | ecosystem: Environmental > Aquatic > Deep subsurface >... | reverse complement strand
TCATCCGTTTCAGTTCCCTTGGCGTCATACGAAAGCTCCGTTTTTGTTCTTCGGGAGATGCTATACGTATAACGCACAATAAATCAATGGGTTGACTTTCTCATCCCACTATTTCTTGAATATAGCCTTCAATAATTCCGCTTCCACCAATCCTGCCGGCCATCCCAACCTGGGCAAGAATGGCGTCAATGGCGGTGACGCGGCCTTCGTGCCCAACTTCTACCTGGCCCTGCCCCTGAGCAAGGACCTGACCTTCGGCTTCGGCCTCAATGCTCCCTTCGGCATGCGCACGGCCTGGAGCAAGGACTGGATCGGCCAGTACTACGCCACCATCACCGACGTGAAGGCGATGAACTTCAACGCCAACCTGGCCTACAAGGTGAACGACCAGTTCTCCATCGGCGGCGGTATCAACTATCAGAAATTCGATGCCCAGATCGAGACGGCCCTCAACGGCGCTCCCTTCGCCGGTTCCCGCGACGCCAATTTTGCCGTAGCCGGTGACAGCTGGGCCTGGGGCTACAACCTGGGCGTGATCTTCAAGCCTTCCGCCGCGACCAAGGTCGGCGTCTCCTACCGCTCCGCCGTCAAGCATGAGCTGGAAGGCAAGTACAGTGTTTCCGGCTTCACCGGTCCCGGCGCCGGCGTGGCGCTGGCAACTTACGGTTTCACTGCCGCCACCGGCAATGGCAAGGTGAATATCAAGCTGCCGGACACCTTCATCATCAGTGCCACCCACCAGCTGAACAACAAGTGGGAACTGCTGGGCGACATCAGCCGCACCAGCTGGTCCGATGTGCCGGAACTGCGCGTCCAGTTCTCCAACGGTTCCGCCGACAAGGTTAGCAAGTACGACTGGCGCGATACCTGGCGTGTGGCCATGGGCGCCAACTATCAGGTGACCGATGCCTGGAAGCTGCGTCTGGGCCTGGCTTTCGACCAGTCTCCGGTGAAGGAAGGCCTGCGCACCCCGCGCCTGCCCGACCAGGATCGGGTGTGGTACACCATCGGCGCCCAGTACAAGCTGAACAAGGGCAGCAATCTTGATGTCGGCTATGCCTACGTCAAGGCCAAGAGCGCCCATGCCAATGAGACCAGTGCCAGCCCCGCCGTTACCGGCCGTCTGGTCGGCGACTATGAGAGCTCCGTGCAGGTGCTGGGCGTCCAGTACTCCATGAACTTCTGAGCTATTTCGTCTCCCCGTGAAAACGCCCCGGCTTGCCGGGGCGTTTTTCTTTTGCGGCATAGCGGCGCATGCCTCTTGACGGAAGCATCTCAAAGCCTATAATTCAAACGTTCGTTTGAATTATAGGCGAGGCCGATGCCGATCTTTCCCGTTCCCCTGTCAGCGCCGCAGCCGGTAGGCGCCCGGCGTGCTGCCCGTCCATTTGCGGAAGGCGCGGTGGAAGGTGGTCGGGTCGTCGAAGCCCACAGCGGTGCCGATCACGGCGATGGGCATGTCGGTCTGGGTCAGGCGCTGGATGGCCACGTCCCGGCGCAGTTCATCCTTGATGGCCTGGAAGGTGGTGCCTTCCGTCGCCAGGTGGCGGGTCAGGCTGCGCACCGATGTGTGCAGGCTGCGCGCCACCGTTTCGATGGAAAGGGAGCGTTCCAGCTGTTTTTCCAGGGTCTCCCGCACCTTCTGGCTGACCAGGCGCTCGGCAAAGGAAACGAAGAGCCAGCCGCCCGGCGCCTTGCTGAGGAAGGTGCCGAGGGAGTTCTTGTCCTGCCGGATCGGTGTGGCCAGGGCGCTGGCCTCGAAGTACAGGGCCGACTGCCCCTGGTCGAAATGCACCGGCCCCGGATAGAGAAAAACGTACTCCGAGGCATGGCGCGGTCGCGGATAGGCGCAGTCCACCCGGGCCAGGGTCATCTTGTGGCCGGTCAGCCAGGAGGCGACGCCGTGGATCAGCTTGAGCATGATCTCCTGGCCGAAGGTGTTTGCGGGCGCCGCCGGCGTCTGGGGGATGAGGGCGATGCGCACCAGGCCGCCCTGGCGCGAGAGGTCGATGGCGAAGTCGTCCAGCAGCAGATGGAAGAAGCGGGTGAAGCGGAACAGGGCAGTCTGCAGATTGGCCGATTCGAGCAGGCTCAGGCAGAGGAACTTGAAGGCGCCGGCCCGCACCGGGCGGGAGAACATGCCGGGCAGTTCGTCGTCCAGCTCCCGCGCCAGCAGGCGGTAGAGGGTGGCGAACTGCTCCGTGGTGACGCGGGCGGTATCGGCTGTCAGCAAGGCCGGCGCGATGCCGGCCTGTTCCACCAGGGCCGTACGTCGAGGGGGCTCGATAGCGGTGCCGGCCAGCAGGTGGTGCACGAAGCTGATGGGGACGGTGCTCGATGACGGGGCGGCCATGGCCTGGGATTTCTTGTGCGCTGCGGCATGAGGAATGGCCGATTATGCAAGTAAATAGGCGCAACCGGCAATCCGGCGGAGCGGCGATTGTTCGTAGAATCGTCGCGGAAACAAAGACTCTGTCTTGTTTCAAGGAGTCCGCTGGGCATCGGGTCGTACCTGCCGGAAAGACACTCTTTCGGCGCGATAGGTCTATTGCCAGGGTCGCAAGCGCGGCCGCCGGCGGGCGATAAGCCAGAACAACGCCGGGAGACTTCCGCCATGTCCATGCAACCCATCCAGGTCACACCCTCCGCCTACACCTATCCCCTGCTGATCAAGCAGCTGCTGCATACTCCCCTGGCGACGGCGCCGCAGCAGGAAATCGTCTATGGGGACAAGGTGCGCCACACCTACCGGGACCTGGCCCTGCGCATCAACCGCCAGGGCCATGTCCTGAGCCGCCTGGGGGTCCAGGGTGGCGACACGGTGGCGGTCATGGATTGGGACAGTCACCGCTACCTGGAGTGCTTCTTCGGCGTGCCCATGCTGGGCGCCGTGCTGCAGACGGTGAATGTGCGCCTGTCGCCGGACCAGATCCTGTACACCCTGAACCATGCCCAGGCCAGCGTGCTGCTGGTGAACCGGGAATTCCTGCCGGTGCTGGCGCAAATCCGCGGCGAGCTGGCCACGGTGAAACGCTTCGTTCTGCTGGACGACGAAGGCGGCGACCTGCCGGAAGGCTTTGCCGGCGAGTACGAAGCCCTGCTGGCCGACTGCCCGGACCACTACGACTTTCCCGATTTCGACGAAAACACCCGGGCCACCACCTTCTACACCACCGGCACCACCGGCCTGCCCAAGGGCGTCTATTTCAGCCACCGCCAGCTGGTGCTGCACACCCTGGCCGTCTGCTCTGCCCTGGCCCTGGCGCCGCAACAGGGGGGATTCCACCGGGACGACATTTACATGCCCCTGACCCCCATGTTCCATGTGCACGCCTGGGGCATGCCCTACATCGCCACCCTGGCGGGGGTGAAGCAGGTCTATCCGGGGCGCTACCAGCCCGAGGCCATCCTCAAGCTGATCGAGAAGGAGCAGGTCACTTTCTCCCACTGCGTTCCCACCATCCTGCACATGCTGCTGCTGACGCCCTACGGTAAGCAGGTGGACCTTTCCCGGTGGAAGGTCATCATCGGCGGCTCCGCCCTCACCACGGGTCTGGCCAAGGCGGCCCTGGAGCGGGGCATCGATGTGTTCACCGGCTACGGCATGTCCGAGACCTGTCCCATCCTGACCCTGGCCCAGATGGAAGATCCGGCGCTGCTGGCCGATGCCGATGCCAACGTGGCGGTACGGGGCAAGACCGGCCGGCCCGTGCCCCTGGTGGCCCTGCGCACCGTGGATGCCCAGATGGGCGACTGCCCGCGGGATGGCAAGAGCGCCGGCGAGGTGGTGGTACGCGCCCCCTGGCTGACCCAGGGCTACCTCTACAACCCGGAGGCCTCCGAGCATCTGTGGGACGGCGGCTGGCTGCACACCCAGGACATCGGCCACATCGACCCCCAGGGCTACCTGCAGGTCACCGACCGCATCAAGGACGTGATCAAGACCGGCGGCGAGTGGGTCTCCTCCCTCGAACTGGAGGACCTCATCGGCCGCCACCCGGGGGTAAGCGAAGTGGCCGTCATCGGCGTGCCCGACGAGAAGTGGGGCGAACGCCCCCTGGCCCTGGTGGTGCTCAAGCCCGAATTCGCCGACCAGGTGTCGGCCGCAGATATCCAAGCCCATGTGAAGGTCTTTGCCGACCAGGGCCATATTTCCAAGTACGGTGTACCGGAAAACGTCAGATTCCTCGAGAGTCTGGCTCGAACCAGCGTTGGCAAGCTGAACAAGCGCGCCATGCGGGAACAACTAGTGAAGTGAAGGAGACAAGAAGACCATGAGTGAGAACAGCAAACTGATCGTCCGCCGGGCTGCCGTGCTCGGCGCCGGCGTGATGGGGGCCCAGATCGCCGCCCATCTCGCCAACGCCGATGTGCCGGTGGTGCTTTTCGACCTGGCGGCCAAGGAGGGCGACCCCAACGGCATCGTCAAGAAGGCCCTGGACGGCTTGAAGAAGCTGGACCCGGCCCCCCTGGCGAGCAAGGAGCGCCTGGCCTACATCGATGCCGCGAACTACGAGCAGCACCTTTCCCTGCTGGGCGAGTGCGACCTGGTGATCGAGGCCATCGCCGAGAAGATGGAGTGGAAGGAAGACCTCTACCGCAAGATCGCGCCCCACCTGAAGGCCGGCGCCATCGTCGCCTCCAACACCTCGGGCCTGTCCATCAACAAGCTGTCCTCCACCGTGCCGGCGGAGAAGCGGGCCAACTTCTGCGGTATCCACTTCTTCAATCCGCCGCGCTACATGCCCCTGGTGGAAATCATCGCCACCACCGACTCCGATCCGGCCATGCTGGACCGCCTGGAAACCTGGCTGGTCTCCCGCCTCGGCAAGAGCGTGGTGCGGGCCAAGGACACCCCCAACTTCGTCGCCAACCGGGTCGGCGTCTTCTCCATCCTGGCGGTGATGCACCACACCCAGCGCCTGGAGATGGGCTTCGACGAGGTGGATGCCCTGACCGGCCCCAAGATCGGCCGTCCCAAGAGCGCCACCTACCGTACCGCCGACGTGGTGGGCCTGGACACCCTGGCCCACGTGGTCAAGACCATGCAGGACACCCTGCCCGGCGACCCCTGGCACAGCCACTTCCAGGCCCCGGCCTGGCTGGCCGCCCTGATCGAGAAGGGCGCCCTGGGCCAGAAGACCAAGTGCGGCATCTTCCGTAAGCAGGGCAAGGAAATCCAGGTGCTGGACCTGGCCAAGCAGGACTACCGTACCTCCGCCGGCGAGATTGCCCCGGAAGTGGCCGAGATCCTCAAGATCAAGAACCCGGCCGAGAAGTTCGCCGCCCTGCGCGCCTCCGGCCACAAGCAGGCCCAGTTCCTGTGGGCCATCTACCGGGACGTCTTCCACTACTGCGCCTTCCACCTGGAATCCATCGCCGACAACGCCCGGGATGTGGATTTCGCCATGCGCTGGGGCTTCGGCTGGGCCATGGGCCCCTTCGAGACCTGGCAGGCGGCCGGCTGGAAAGCCATTGCCGCCGCCGTGCAGGCCGACATCGATGCCAGCCTGGCCATGAGCACGGCGCCCCTGCCCGCCTGGGTCATGGCTCGGGACGGGGTGCATGAACCCGTCGGCTCCTGGTCCGCCGCCGAACAGGGCCTCAAGCCCCGGTCCGCCCTGCCGGTGTACGGCCGCCAGCTCTATCCCGAGACCGTGCTGGGCGAAGCCCCCGCCGCCAAGGGCGAGACCGTCTGGGAAAACGCCGGGGTGCGCCTGTGGACCCATGCCCAGGACCCCAAGATCGCCATTCTCTCCATCACCTCCAAGATGCACGCCATCGGTGACGAGGTGCTGGACGGCGTGCTCGAAGCAGTCAGCCGGGCCGAGCGGGACTTCGACGGCCTGGTCATCTGGCACGAAGCCCCCTTCGCCGTCGGCGCCAACCTGCAGCAGGTGGGCGAAGCCTGCGCCAAGGGCGAGTTCGACAAGCTGGAGGCCACCGTGGCCAAGTTCCAGCGTGCCTCCATGGCCTTCAAGCACGCCCAGGTGCCCACCGTGGCGGCTGTGCAGGGCATGGCCCTGGGCGGCGGCTGCGAGTTCGTCATGCATGCGGCCCACCGGGTCATGGCCCTGGAAAGCTACGTCGGTCTGGTGGAAGCGGGCGTCGGCCTGATTCCCGCCGGCGGCGGCTGCAAGGAATTCGCCATCCGCGCAGCCCAGTTCGGTGCCCGCCAGGCCGGTGGTGAACTGTTCCCCTTCCTGCAGAACGTGTTCCAGACCATCGCCATGGCCAAGGTGGCCAAGAGCGCCCTGGAAGTGCAGGAAATGGGCTTCGCCAAGGAGTCGGACGACGTGGTCTTCAACGCCCACGAACTGCTGCACGTGGCCCTGGGCCGCGCCCGGGCCATGGCCCAGGCCGGCTACCGTCCGCCCCTGCGGGCCCGCAACATCCCGGTGGCCGGCCGTCCCGGCATCGCCACCCTGGAGATGATGCTGGTGAACATGAAGGAGGGCGGTTTCATCTCCGCCCACGATTACCGGGTGGCCCGCTCTGCCGCCATCGCCCTGTGCGGCGGCGACGTGGAGCAGGGCAGCCGGGTGGACGACGAATGGCTGCTCACCGTGGAGCGCCGCGAATTCGTCGAACTGCTGAAGACCCCGGAAACCCAGGCCCGCATCAAGCACATGCTTGAGACCGGCAAGCCCCTGCGCAATTAAGGGGAAGGAGACAAACAATGACCAAACAAATCCAAGACGCCTACATCGTCGCCGCCACCCGTCTGCCGGTGGCCAAGCGCAACGGCATGTTCAAGACCACCCGTCCCGACGACATGCTGGCCCACGCCCTCAAGTCCGTCATGGCCCAGGTGCCCCAGCTGGACCCGGCCCTGGTGGAAGACGTGATTGTCGGCTGCGCCATGCCGGAAGCCGAGCAGGGCATGAACGTGGCCCGCATCGGCCTGCTCCTGGCCGGCCTGCCGGACACCGTGCCGGGCATCACCATCAACCGCTTCTGCTCCTCCGGCGTGCAGGCCGTGGCCGATGCCGCCGCCCGCATCCGCCTGGGCGAGGCCGACGTGATGCTGGCCGCCGGCACCGAGACCATGAGCCTGATGTCCCAGATGATGGGCAACAAGGTGTCCCTCAATCCGGCCATTTTCGAGAAGGACGAGAACGTGGCCATCGCCTACGGCATGGGCCTCACCGCCGAGAAGGTGGCCCAGAAGTGGGGCATCAGCCGTGACGACCAGGATGCCTTCGCCGTGGCCTCCCACCAGAAGGCCGTGGCCGCCATCGCCGCCGGCAAGTTCAAGGACGAGATCAGCCCCTACACCGTGCGCGCCCACCTGCCGGACTTGAAGAGCGGCACCGTGCGCATCGTCGACAAGGTCTGCGACACCGACGAAGGCCCCCGTCCCGATTCCAGCCTGCAGGGTCTGGCCAAGCTGAAGCCCGTGTTCAATGCCCGGGGCAGCGTCACCGCCGGCAACTCCTCCCAGATGTCCGACGGCGCCGGCGCCGTGCTGCTGGTCTCCGAGAAGATCCTCAAGCAGTTCAACCTGCAGCCCCTGGCCCGTTTCGCCGGTTTCTCCGTGGCCGGCGTGCCGCCGGAGATCATGGGCATCGGCCCCATTGCCGCCATTCCCAAGGTCCTGGCCCAGGCCGGCATCAAGCAGGACGACCTGGACTGGATCGAGCTGAATGAGGCCTTCGCCGCCCAGGCCCTGGCGGTGACCCGGGAGCTGGGTCTGGACCCGGCCAAGATCAATCCCCAGGGCGGCGCCATCGCCCTCGGCCATCCCCTGGGCGCCACCGGCGCCATCCGCACCGCCACCCTGGTGCACGGCATGCGCCGGGAAAACAAGAAGTGGGGCATGGTCACCATGTGCATCGGCACCGGCATGGGTGCCGCGGGCCTGTTCGAGGCCCTGTAAGGCGCAGCGCGCCCCGGCCGGTGCCGTTCTCCTCCAGGGGCGGTGCCGGCCGGGGCATTTTTGCGTTTACCGACTTGTTGTAAGCTGCATCCCCGACAAAGGCCACGGGGCGGGCGCCGGCCGGCGCCGCACCCGTTGTGCCACGCCATTCCCCAAGGAGATTCCCGACCATGCTGCCCAAATGGTGGAAAAAGCTGCCCCCCGCCTGGCGCCCGGCCATCCTGCGCTGGGGTTTCAACTGGTTTCCCGCCTAGCGCGCCACCGGCGGCCGGGTCATCCACGTTTCCGCCGACCTGAAGCGCATCGTGGTCAAGCTGCCCCTCAACCGGGGTACCCGCAACGCCGTCGGCACCATTTTCGGCGGCGCCCTGTTCGCCACCACCGACGGTCTTCATCCCACCCTGCTGGCCCTGCAGCTGGGCCACGACTACATCATCTGGGACAAGGCCGGCGCCATCCGCTACCGCAAGCCGGGCCGGGCGCCCCTTTTTGCCGAATTCCACATCGACGATGCGGAGACCGAACTGGTGCGCGAAATCGTCGCCCGGGACGGGGAGTGCGAACGCACCTACACGGTGGAACTGAAGGACCGCCACGGGGTGGTGCACACCATCGTCGAGCGCACCGTGTACATCGCCGACAAGGCCTTCTACCGCAACAAGGTGGCGGCCTAGGCGGGGGCTGGAGCGGCCGCGTTAAGAGCCCGCGCCGGCACGAGCCCTCTGGCATAATACGGCCCCATGACTGACAAGGCGCGGCATACCCCATGAATCTCGACACCTGGCTGGCGGCTGCCGGCATGGGCTGGCGTGAAGCCGTGGTGGGCATCATTGCCCTCCTGGGGCTGTACATCCTGTTCGTGCTGCTGCGCCTGAAGCGCCTGGCCCGCCGCCGCCAGGAGGCAGCCGTGCCGGCGCCCAAGGCGCCGAGCCTGGGCGAGGTCGGGGATGATGGCGACGACGAGGCCGGCGACGAGCATCCGGACCCGGTCTACAGCCGCCCCGAAAAGCCCGCCTTCGCCTGGAACGAACCGCCGGCCAGGGACTTTGCCGAAGAGCAGTACTACAAGGCGGTCCAGCTCGAACTGGGCCAGCTGCGGGAGGAAGTGGCGGTGCTGCGCCACGAGTTCGCCACCCTGCGCGAAGAGATGCGCGGCCAGGTCGGCCAGATCAAGGCTTCCCAGAACATGTCGCCCCTCTACAGCGACGCCATGCAGATGGCCATGCTGGGGCACGACGCCGAAACCATTGCCGAGCGTTGCGGCATCGCCCGGGCCGAGGCTGACCTGGTGGTCGCCCTGGCCCGCAACCAGGGCGATTGAGGCCGGGCGCCGCACACCGATAACCAGGGAAAGGGACCACCATGGCAGAAAAGAAACCGGCGGCCAAGGCGACCGGCGCCAAGACGGCCGCCAAGCGCAAGGAAGCGCCCGCCGTCGATCCCCAGGACGAGATCAAGCAGCGCCTGGGGCGGCGCATGGCCTTCGCCGGCGTCATGATCGCCGTGCTGCTGGCCGCCCTGGCCCTGTTCGACCATCTCTCCAAGGCCCCGGAAGAAGAGGAAGTGGCCGTGGCGCCGGCACCGGCACCGAAGGAAGTGGCCCAGCCGGTGAAGCCGGTGGAACCCGTGGCGCCGCCCGCCGAAGAAGCCAAGGCCGAGGAAAAGCCGGCCGAGCCCGAACTGTCCGCCGCGCCGGTGACCAAGGGCCAGCCGGCCCCCGAGCTGCCGCCGCCGCCCCAGGTGGCCGCCAAACCGGCCCTGCAAACGACGCCCCATGCCGCCCAGCCCATCCGCGGCGCCACCTCCGGCCCGGTGAGCAACGGCCGCCAGCCGGCCCAGGGCCGTCAGGGCACCGTGGCCAGCGTCACGCCCGCGCCTGCCGCTGCGGCGCCGGCCGGCACCACGCCTGCCGCCCAGCCGGCCCCGGCGGCGGCACCGGCCAACGTGCAGCCGATGCCGGTACGGCCCCAGCCCCTGCCGCCCCGCCTGTTCTCCGGCTACGTGGTGCAGGCCGGCGTCTTCAGCAGCACCGAGCGGGCCGAGGAACTGCACGCCAAGCTGCAGCTGAACGGCATTCCCTCCAATATCGAATCCCGGGTGAACGTGGGGCCCTTCAAGTCCAAGGAAGAGGCCGACGCGGCCCGGGCCAAGCTCAAGGCCCTGGGCATCGACTCGGTGCTGGTGCCCCCCGCCGGCAACCGCCGCTAAAGGCGGGCGGCGGTCCCGGCGCCCACCTTGCCGGGCCGGCCGCTGCTGCCTGATACAAGTTGCAGCCGGCGCCCGTCGCGGTGCCGGCATTGCCTCAAGATTGAAAACGACCTGCCGGGAGAGGCAGGCGGGGCGAGCCTCCTGGCCATGCCATGGCTGGGAGCAGCGTCCTTTCTGCCTTCCAGGCCGGATGCTGCGGCAGGTTCGCCTCAGGTCTGATCCGGGCCGGCGTCGGGCGACTGCAGTAGTTTCTCCAGGCGGCGGGCGAAGACCGTCATTTCCTTGGCCGCCTGCACGTCCCCCCGTCCTTCCGCCACCGTAATGCCCTGCCGGTAGGCGGCCAGGGCTTCCGCCGGCCGGCCGCCCTCGGCCAGGGCCTTGCCCAGCAGCTTCCAGGCGGCGGAGTACTTGGGGTCCTTGTCCACCGCTTCCCGGAAGCGGGCCGCGGCCTGTTCCCACTGTTCGGCCTTGAGCCACTCGTTGCCCAGGGAATAGCGCAGCAGGGCCCCGTCCCGGGGACCGTCCAGCAGCTTTTCCAGATTGGCGATGATCGCTGTCGTCATTTACCATTTCCTTTTTTCCAAGGCTTCATTCTAAAGGACAGCAAAATGGCCAAAACGATCATCGCCACCGACAAGGCTCCCGCCGCCATCGGCACCTACTCCCAGGCAGTGAAGGCTGGCGACACCGTTTATCTCTCCGGCCAGATCGGCCTGGACCCGGCTTCCATGCAGATGGTGGAAGGCATCGACGCCCAGATCGTGCGCGTCTTCGACAACCTCAAGGCCGTGGCCGAGGCCGCCGGCGGCTCCCTGGCCGACACCGTCAAGCTCAATGTGTACCTCACCGATCTGGGCAATTTCGCCAAGGTGAACGAGGTCATGGCCCGTTACTTCAGCCAGCCCTATCCCGCCCGGGCCGCCGTCGGCGTTGCCTCCCTGCCCCGGGGCGCCCTGGTGGAAGCCGACGCCGTGCTGGTGCTCGGCTAAAGCGCAGAACCGTCTTGGCGGAAAAGAAGGCCGGGCCGGCCAAGGCCGCCAAGGCGCCAGCCAAGGGGGCCAGCGCCCTGCAGCAGAAGCTGGGCAAGCTGGGGCTGCACTCGCGCAACGATCTGCTGCTGCATTTTCCCCTGCGCTACGAGGACGAGACGGCGGTGGTGCCGGTCAATGAGGCGCCCTGGGACGAGCCGGTGCAGGTGGAGGTGCGGGTCACCGACGTCTCCATCCAGTTCCGCCCCCGGCGCCAGCTGGTGGCCCGCTGCGAGGACGACTCGGGGGAGCTGTGGCTGCGCTTCCTCAATTTCTACGGCAGCCAGGTCAAGCAGCTGGAAACGGCCCGGGACGAGGGCCGCAAGCTGCGGGTCTTCGGCGAGATCCGGGGCGGCTTCTTTGGCAGCGAGATGGTCCATCCCCGCTACAAGTCGGTGGAGGAGGGGAGTGCCCTGCCCCAGTCCCTGACGCCGGTCTATCCCACCACCGCCGGCCTGGCCCAGTCCGCCCTGCGCAAGCTTATCGGTAAGGCCCTGGCCGAGTCCGACCTGGCCGACACCCTGGACGAGACGCAGCTGCGGGCCCTGGCCCTGGAACCCTTCGCCGCCAGCGCCCGCCTGCTGCACGCGCCGCCCCCCGGGGTCGATGAATTCGCCCTGCAGAACCACCGCCACCCGGCCTGGCGCCGCATCAAGTTCGACGAATTGCTGGCCCAGCAACTGTCCCTGCGCCGGGCCTATCTGGCGCGGCGGGAAAAGGGAGCGCCCCGGCTGAACGCCCCCGGTGCCCTGGCGCGGCAGCTGCTGGGCCAGCTTTCCTTCCAGCTCACCGGGGCCCAGCAGCGGGTGTGGCAGGAGATCGCCCGGGACCTGGCCGAGGCCCATCCCATGCAGCGCCTGCTGCAGGGGGACGTGGGCAGCGGCAAGACCATCGTCGCCGCCCTGGCGGCCTGCCAGGCCATCGAGTGCGGCTGGCAGGCGGCTTTCATGGCGCCCACGGAAATCCTCGCCGAGCAGCATTACAAGAAGCTCTCGGCCTGGCTGGAGCCCCTCGGCATTACCGTCGCCTGGCTCTCCGGCAGCCTCAAGTCGGCGAAGAAAAAAGCCGCCCAGCAGGAGGCCGCCGCCGGCGCCCAGCTGGTGGTGGGCACCCACGCCTTGATCCAGGCCGATGTGGATTTCCTGCGCCTGGGGCTGGCCATCGTGGATGAGCAGCACCGTTTCGGCGTGGCCCAGCGCCTGGAACTGCGCAAGAAGGGCAAGGCCGGCATCCCGCACCAGCTGATGATGTCCGCCACGCCCATCCCCCGCACCCTGGCCATGAGCTACTACGCCGACCTGGATGTCTCGGTGATCGACGAGCTGCCGCCGGGGCGCACCCCCATCCGCACCAAGTTGGTCTCCGATGCCCGTCGCGACGAGGTGGTGGGGGCGGTGCGCCACGCCGTGGAAAGCGGACGCCAGGCCTACTGGGTCTGTCCCCTGATCGAGGAAAGCGAGAAGCTGGACCTGCAGGCCGCCATCGACACCCACGCCATCCTGGCCGAGGAACTGGAAGAATTGTCGGTGGGCCTGGTGCACGGCCGTCTCAAGCCCGACGAGAAGGCCGCCACCATGGCCGCCTTCGCCGCCGGGGATATCCAGGTGCTGGTGGCCACCACGGTGATCGAGGTGGGGGTGGACGTGCCCAACGCCAGCCTCATGGTGATCGAGCATGCGGAGCGCTTCGGCCTGGCCCAGCTGCACCAGCTGCGGGGCCGGGTGGGCCGGGGCGCCCACGAGTCGGCCTGCGTTCTGCTCTACGCCACGCCCCTGTCCCAGACCGGGCGGGCCCGCCTGAAAATCATCTACGAGAACACCGACGGCTTCGAGATCGCCCGTCAGGACCTGCAGCTGCGCGGCCCCGGCGAGTTCGTCGGCGCCCGCCAGAGCGGCGTGCCCCTGTTGCGCTACGCCGACCTGGAAATGGACGCCGACCTGGTGGAACTGGCGCGGGACCTGGCCGAACGCCTGCTGCGGGACGATCCGCCCCGGGCCGAGCGCCATCTGCGGCGCTGGCTGGGCAGCCGGGAAGAGCTGCTCAAGGCCTGAGCCGGCGGCCTGCTGCGGCCCCGGGTACAATAGCGCCGCGGTGCCGCGCCAGCCGTTTCGTCCCGCTTCCCGCTTTCTCATTCTGCCTCGCGAGTCCTGCCATGAACCTGCCCAACCACCAATTGTCGATGACCGTGCTGATGACGCCGGACATGGCCAACTTCAGCGGCAAGGTCCACGGCGGCGCCGTCCTCAAGCTGCTCGATCAGGTGGCCTACGCCTGCGCCAGCCGCTACGCCGGCGCCTATGTGGTGACCCTCTCGGTGGACCAGGTGATGTTCCGCCAGCCCATCCACGTCGGCGAGCTGGTGACCTTCCTGGCCAGCGTGAACCACACCGGCACCTCCTCCATGGAAGTGGGCATCAAGGTGGTGGCGGAGGAGATCCGCTCCCAGGTGGTGCGCCACGCCAACAGCTGCTTCTTCACCATGGTGGCGGTGGACGACCAGGGCAAGCCGACCCCGGTGCCGCCCCTGGAGCCCCGGACGCCGGACGAGCATCGCCGCTTCGAGGCCGCCTGCACCCGCCGCCAGCTGCGCCAGGAACTGGCCCGCCGCTTCGAGGCCACCCACGGCGCCCATGCCGGCCCCCTGGCCGACTGAGCCGCGCCGCCCCTTATTCTGCAATCCCTATGTCCAGCCAAACACCGCCCATGACCTTCGCCGATCTCGACCTCGTGCCGCCCCTGCTGGAAGCCCTCGACGTGCTCGGCTACCAGACTCCGACCCCGGTCCAGGAGAAAGCCATTCCCGCCGTCCTGGCCGGGGGCGACCTGATGGCCGCGGCCCAGACCGGCACCGGCAAGACCGCCAGCTTCGCCCTGCCCCTGTTGCAGCGGCTGGCCCACGATCCGGAGCCCACCGTCAGCAACAGCACCCGGGCCCTGATCCTGGTGCCGACCCGGGAGCTGGCCCAGCAGGTGTGCGACAGCTTCATCGCCTACGGCCAGTTCCTGGTGCTGCGCAGCTACGCCGTCTATGGCGGGGTCAGCATCAATCCCCAGATGATGAAGCTGCGCAAGGGCGTGGACATCCTGGTGGCCACCCCGGGCCGCCTGCTGGACCTGCACCGGCAGAACGCGGTGCGTTTCGACCAGGTGCGCACCCTGGTGCTGGACGAGGCCGACCGCATGCTGGACCTGGGCTTCGCCCGGGAGCTGAATGCCCTCTTCGCCCTGCTGCCGAAGCAGCGCCAGACCCTGCTCTTTTCCGCCACCTTCTCCGACGCCATCCGCAGCATGGCCAACCAGCTGCTGAAAAAGCCCCTCTCCATCGAGACGGCCCGGCCCAACGCCACCGCCCGGGGCATCAAGCAGTGGGTGGTGCCGGTGGACAAGAAGCGCAAGAGCGCCCTGTTCTGCCATCTCTACAAGCACAAGAAGTGGGACCAGGTGCTGGTCTTCGTCAAGACGCGCAAGGGCGTCGATGAGCTGGTGGAGACCCTCACGGCCAAGGGCATCGCTGCCGAATCGATCCACGGCGACAAGCCCCAGCCGGCCCGCCTGCGCGCCCTGGAAAGCTTCAAGGCCGGCCAGGTGCGGGTGCTGGTGGCCACCGACGTGGCCTCCCGCGGCCTGGACATCGACGACCTGCCCCGGGTGGTCAACTTCGACCTGCCCATCGTCCCCGAAGACTATGTGCACCGCATCGGCCGCACCGCCCGGGCCGGCGCCAGCGGCGAGGCCGTGTCCCTGGTCTGCGCCGACGAGGTGAACCTGCTCGGTGCCATCGAGGTGCTGATCGGCCAGCCCCTTTCCCGTATCGAACAGCACGGCTTCGAGCCGGACCACCGGGTGCCAGAGACCGGCCCCGCCGGCCAGGTGATCAAGAAGCCGAAGAAGCCGAAAATGCCCAAGCACCTGGACTACGGCATCGGCAGCGGGCCCAGCCGGGGCAAGGGCCCCGGCAGTGCCAAGGCCCCGGGCGGCCGGCGCGGGGCCGGGCGGCCGGGAGGTAAGGCCGCGCCCAAGGCCCGGGGCCGCTGAGCATGGCCGGCCAGTTCGGCCTGCTGCGGCAACGCCGCTTCCTGCCCTTCTTCGGTACCCAGTTCCTCGGAGCCTTCAACGACAACCTGTTCAAGAACGCCCTGGTGGTGCTGCTGACCTTCCAGGCCGCCAGTTGGACGGCCCTCGATCCGGGCCTCCTGGCCAACCTGGCGGCAGGCATCTTCATCCTGCCCTTCTTCCTCTTCTCCGCCAGCGCCGGCCAGCTGGCAGACAAGTACGACAAGGCGGCCCTGGCCCGCCTGGTGAAGCTGCTGGAAATCGCCATCATGGCGGTGGCCACCCTGGGCTTTGTCCTGCACAGCCTGCCCGTATTGCTGGGGGCGCTGTTTCTATTGGGTTGCCACTCCACCCTGTTCGGCCCAGTCAAGTACGCCATCCTGCCCCAACATCTCTACCCGGAAGAACTGGTGGGCGGCAATGCCCTGGTGGAGGCGGCCACCTTCGTCGCCATCCTGCTCGGTACCCTGGCCGGCGGCATCCTGGCCGGGCTCGGCAACGCTCCCGGCTGGATCAGCCTGGGCGGCCTGGTGGTGGCCGTGGCCGGTTATCTGTGCAGCCGGGCCATTCCGTCGGCGCCGGCGCCGGTACCCGGGCTGCGGCTTAACCCCAATCCTTTCACGGAGACCTGGCGCAACATCGGCTTTGCCCGGCAGGATAGGCGGCTGTTCCTCGCCATCCTGGCCATCTCCTGGTTCTGGCTCTACGGCGCCCTGTTTTTGGCCCAGTTTCCGGCCTTCGCCAAGCAGGTGCTGGGGGGCGGCGAGTCCACCGTGACCCTGCTGCTGGCCACCTTCAGCGTCGGCATCGGCGTCGGCTCCCTGCTTTGTGAACGCCTCTCTGCCCGCCGTCTGGAGCTGGGCCTGGTGCCCCTGGGCGGACTGGGGCTGACCCTGTTCGGTGTAGCTGTTGCCCTAGTCTCCCCGGCGACGCCGCCGGCCGGTGCGCCCCTGGCCCTGGGAGCCTTGCTGGCCAGTGCCGGCCTGCTGCCGGTGATGTTGGCCCTGTTCGGTATCGGTGTCTTCGGCGGCCTTTTCATCGTGCCCCTCTACGCCCTGCTGCAGGTGCGAGGCGAACCGGCTTGCCGGGCCCGCATCATCGCCGCCAACAACATCCTCAATGCCCTGTTCATGGTGGTCGGCTCCCTCGCCGCCGGTGCCCTGCTGGGTGCCGGCCTCTCTATTCCCCGGTTGTTCCTGCTGGCGGCCCTGCTCAATGGCGTGGTCTGTATCTTCCTTTGCCTGCGGGCGCCTGATTTCCTGCTCGCCTGCCGTAACTGGCTGTGGCGGAAGCCTGGCGAACCCTCTGTCTGAGTATTATGGGGTGCGCCGTACGGCACTCCCGTCGGGATGAGTGGCACTTGGTTAATCCAGGCGCTTGCCCCTATCATTCCGCTGGCAAGTTCTAATCTTCCAATACTCTAATAATCGAATGGAATATCTGGCATGGGATTGAAAGCGCGTATCGCACGGGCCATGGGGGTGGTGTTTGCCATTTTTTTGCTGTCCACCGGCTTCGGCCTCTACGGTCTGCACCAGACCAAGGAGACCTTCATCCGCCACGTGGAGGTGGACATGGCCCTGGAACGGGCCATCGTCGGCATGTACGCCCAGGGGCTGCAGAGCGGCCAGGCCCTGCGTAATGTGGTGCTGGACCCGGCCAACAAGACCGGTCACGGCAACCTGAAGAAGGCCCTGGAAGAGTTCGACGGCTACTATCAGAACGCCCGCGCCCTGGTGCCGGCGGAGGCACCGGTGGCCAAGGTGCTGCAGGAAGTGGCGGCTCTGGCGGCGGAGCGGCGCAGCCTCATCGACAAGGTGGTGGAGACGGCGGTGGGCGGTGCCGGCAGCGAGGCGGTGGCCCTCATCAACAGCAGCGAGACGCCCCTCTGGCGCAAGATCCGCGGCCATCTGCTGGACCAGATGAAGGCCATGAAGACCCAGCTGGACGAGAGCAAGGAAGCGGGCATCGCCGAGATCGAGCGTACCGAGCGGCTGGTGATCGGCCTGGCCCTGGCCAGTATCGTCATCGCCATCGTCCTTCTGGCCCGGGTGCTGCAGGTGGTGGGGCGCCAGCTGGGCGGCGATCCTTCCGAGGTGATGCAGGTGGCCGAACAGGTGGCTGCCGGCAACCTCACCCTGCACATCGCCCATCCCCAGGAGGGCAGCGTGATGGCCGCCATGGCTTCCATGCAGACCCGCCTGGCCGCCATGGTGGCCCAGATCCGGCAGAACGCCGATTCCCTCCTGGCCTCCGCCGAGACCCTGGCGCGCAGCTCCGAGGAAGTGGTGGGGCGCACCTCGGAACAGACCGAGGCGGTGTCCGCCGTGGCCGCGGCCATGGAAGAGATGACCGTGGGCATCTCCCAGGTGCGCGACCATTCTGCCGAGGCCCGCTCCTACGCCCAGGAATCGGGGCGCATGGCGCACCAGGGCAACGAGGTGGTGGGCAATGTGGTGCAAGGCATGGAACGGGTGGCCTCCTCCGTCACCGAGTCGGCCCAGGGCATCGCCACCCTGGAACACGAGTCGGAAAAGATCGCCGCCGTGGTCGGCGTGATCAAGGAAGTGGCGGACCAGACCAACCTGCTGGCCCTCAATGCCGCCATCGAGGCGGCCCGGGCCGGCGAACAGGGGCGCGGTTTCGCCGTGGTGGCCGACGAGGTGCGCAAGCTGGCCGAACGCACCGCCCAGTCCACCGTGGAAATCGGCGTCACCGTCGATGTGGTGCGCAACGGCATCCAGCAGGCGGTGGAACACATGGAACGGGGTGTGACCCTGGTCCAGGGCGAGTCAGGCAAGGTGGCCGAGGCCGGCAGCACCATTTCCGCCCTGCACGGCTATGCCGACAAGGTGGTCGGCGCCGTGCACGAAATCGGCGATGCCCTGCAGGAGCAGAGCGCCGCCAGCACCGAGATCGCCCGCCGCATCGAGCTCATCGCCCAGATCAGCGAGCAGAACAGTTCCGCCGTCCAGGCCAGTGCCGGCGCCGTGGCCCAGCTGCAGCAGCTGGCCCGCAGCCTGAGCGACTCGGTGCACCACTTCCGCACCTGACGGAGGAGCGCCGGCCCGGGGCTGCCGTTCCTAGCCCAGGGCGGCCCGGGCCAGCAGGCCCAGGCCGGCGGCCGCCAGGGTGCCGTTGAGCAGGCGCAGGAAGCGCTCCGGCGACAGCCGCAGGTCCAGGTGGTGGCCCAGCCAGGTGCCGAGCAGCATGGGCGGCACCGCCAGCAGGGCCAGCAACAGCAGGCTCGGGTCCAGCAGCCCGGCCAGGGCGCACAGGATCACCCGCAGCCCGGTGCTGAGGGCCATCAGCACCGCCTGGGTGGCGCGGAACACCTCCCGCTCCAGGGGCTGGCGGCTGAGATAGGCAGCGTAGAGAAAGCCGCCGCTGCCGAACAGTCCGCCGAAAATCCCCCCGATCACACCGCAGACCCCGCCCCAGCGCAGCAGCAGCGCCGGCGGCCGGGGCTGCCACAATCCCCACAGACCGTAGGCCAGGATGAAGAGCCCCAGGGCCGCCGCCAGCCAGTGGCCCGGCAGGCGCCCGAGGAGGGCGATGCCCAGGGCTTGGCCGAGGGCCATGGTCGGTACCAGACGCAGCAGTTGGGCTCGGTCGATGTGGCGGCGCTGGCGCCAGCCCCGGCCGGCGGCCCCGACGCAGTCGAGCAGGGCCAGCAGGGGAATGATGCGGGGCACCGGCATCACCGCCGCCAGGGGGCCGGAGGCCACCATGGCCGAGCCGAAGCCGACCAGGGCGAAGATGGCATAGGCCGCCACCAGGGCCAGGGCGGCGAAGGTGAGGGCGGCGGGGGCGGGCAACTGGTCTGCCAGGGCGCTGTGGAGGGCGGCCGGCAGCAGGGTATCGAAAGGCATGGCGTGGAATCCTTGTCTGGCGGGCTCCCCGGCGGCGGCTGGCCGCGAAACAGGGTGGGCCCGGATGGCTTGCATGATGGTCGGCGTCTGGCTATAACGCCAATATCAAATTTGTCAGCCATCCATGCCGATTTGTTATGCCTAGCCTGCGCCAGATCCGCTACTTCCTCAGCGTCGCCGACCTGGGGGGCTTCACCCCGGCCGCCGCTGCCCTGCACGTGGCCCAGCCGGCCCTGAGCCGCCAGATCGCCCAGCTGGAGGAGGAACTGGGCTTCGCCCTGCTGCGCCGGGAGCCCCGGGGCGTCAGCCTGACCGAGGCCGGCGCCCTCTTTCGCCAGCGGGTGGGCGGCCTGGAGGAGGAACTGCGCAGCGCCGCCGAGGATGCCCGCCGCCTGCACCGGGGCGAGGGCGGCGTGCTGCGCCTGCTGCACTCCAGCTCCACGCCCCTGGCCGGCCCCCTGCTGGCGGCCCTGCAGGACTTCACCCGGGACCAGCCCCGGGTGCGGGTGGATGTGGACCGGCTGTCCTCCGAGCAGCAGCAGGAGGCGGTGGCCCAGGGCCGGGCCGATCTGGGCCTGGCCCGCCTGCCCCTGCTGCGCCAGGAGGGCGGTATCGAAATCAGGCCCCTGCCTGAAGAGCGGCTATGGGCGGCCCTGCCGGCCGGCCATGCCCTGGCAGGCGCGTCCGTGCTGGCTCTTGGCGATCTGGCCGACGAATGCTTCGTTTTCGCCGTGCACCGGGAACGGGGCGGCCTGGCGCGGCGGGTCACCGACCTCTGCCTGGCCCGGGGCTTTGCGCCCCGCCTGGCGCCGGTGACTTCGCGCAAGACCGCCATGCTCAACCTGGTGGCGGCCGGCTTCGGCATCGCCGTGGTGCCCGCCGCCATGGCCTCCCTGGCCACTCCCGGGGTCCACTTCGTGCCCCTGGCCGATGCCGACGCCCTGGCCCGGGCCGCCCTGCTGCTGCCGCTCCGGCCCTCGGCCCTGGCCGCCGCCTTCGCCGACGCGCTGCAGCGCCGCTGGTCCGCCTAGGGGCAGGCGGGGGGCGGATGTTAGGATGCGGCTTTTGCCGAGGGAGGACTGCCGTGTCCCTGTTGCTGCGATTCGTGGGTTTGGCCATTGGTGGCTTTTTGCTGGTGGGCGGCCTGGCCAGCCTGGTGCTGGGCGTCCTGGCCCTGGGCGAGCATCCCCAGAAGGGCTTCCAGGTAACCATCTTCTCCCTGGTCATCACCGGCATCGGCCTCTGGGTCTTCTGGGAAATCCTCGGCCGCAAGTGGCTGGCCCGCCGGCGCGGCGAGGTGGAGCCGCACGTCGCTCCCGGAGCGATGGACTAAAATCCCGTTCTTGCGGACTGCGATTTCCTGCCGACCATGACCACTTCCCAAGCCCCGCTTTCCCTGCGCCACCGTCTCGACCAATACGAAAAGCTGATGCGGCTGGACAAGCCGCGTCTTGCGATTGTTTTTCCTGTTAATTGTTCTTGTAGCGTATTGTTTTGACGAGTTTTTGTTTTGCTTTTGGTTGCTTCTGATTTCTTTTGATTTCTCTTGTTTGTCACATTGTGGTGTGACGCTGCTGTGACATTTTAAGGTGCTGAGCGTGATTTGCTTGGTTGTCCTGTCACAGTGGTGCATTGACGTTCAATTTCTTTTCACGTATCGTCAAACGCACTTCCGGCAGGCGGCCAAATCTCCGTCTGCTGCCGCAGAGGGAACAGGGTTAACTTTGCGGCTCCCGAGGCATAGCCGATAGTTAGGCGCGGCTCCCTGCCGATAGGGGATCTCAGTCAGAATGGGGCGGACGGAAGAGACTACACGGGGATTCCCCCACCTGCTGGGAAAAGGCCACGGCCGCTAAGTACCAGGCTCTCAGTGTGGGACAAGTTGAACCGGCCCTAAGCCGACGTTTGGGTTGGCGATTGCCTTTTCATAGATGACTTAGCAAATGGGCGGCCGTGGACGCCTTCTGGGTTTGCAACCCAGACGAGGGCTAAGTCATGTCTGCAGATTTCTCCCAACCTTTAGGGGTTGCCACAGCAGTGCCTGATCCGGCACCTGTGTCCTACGCAATTCAAAGTCACTTCCCTCCTGCGTTTGGCTACGAGGGATTGTCGATTCTTCTCGGCAGGGCGATTCCAACGCTGCAGGCTGATAAATGCCGGAAGCCGGAGTCGCTACCTCCCGCATGCTCCCCTCCTGGAAGTAAATCACCTCGGTGGCTTCTCACAGATGTGCTTGCGTGGCTTGCTCAGTGCCGAGAGCCTGCTGTGGAACCGTCTCCTGTTGTTGAAAAGCTGAGGAAGCAGGGGGCCCCTACAAAGGCTGAGCAAGTCCGTCGTAAACGGGCGCTTGCTAGAGAGAAGGGGGGCGAATATGGGGCGCGATAGTCGAATTCATCACCCTGAACACAATTGGGTTAAGAGCCACCGTTGGGTTGCGCGAGAGTTTGGTGATGGGAGGGGAGAGTGATGGAAGACGACGACTTCATCACCATTGAGCTCCCAGTGGAACGCTTTTATGTTCGAGTCGATCAAGCGGCTATTCGGGATATTCGGCTGAGTTTGGCGGCCCGGGGAATGTTTGCCTTGCTGAAAAATTTACCTCGCGGCTGGGCAACAAACATTTCGCATTTGAAGTACCTGACGGGCATGGGAAAGCACGCGCTTCAAGGGGTTTCAAGTGAGTTGAGGGAGGTTGGGGCGGTTGAGGTTTTGCCGCGGCGGCTTACGGCAGAGCAGGCTGCAAAGTGGACGGAGCGAGCCAAGGCCAAGGGGTTGAACAAGTCCTATAGGGCTGGTCAGGTGGCGGGGAAAATTTGGCGCCTCCATGCTGAGTGTGAGTGGGCAATAGAAGCTCCCCTCAAACCACCGGCGCCAAACGTCCTCGCCCCAAGGTCCGCTCTGGAAAAGGGTTCTACCGAAAGCCCGGTTTTCCGGCAGACGGAAAAACCGGCGGACGAAAAATCGGCCACTAAGAAAAATCAAGAACAAGGAAATGTTGTTTTTTTAAAGAAAGAACAACAACAACCGACTGTGCTGCAGCAATTCGCAGAGGCTGCAGGGGATGAGGTAATGAGAAAGTCTGTGGCGGATGGGCTTTCTCTGCGAGCCATTGAGAAGATCCTAGCCAATGCGGATCTGGAAAAGGTGAGGTGGGCGGGTTACAGCCTCCGGCAATATATGGAGAGCGGTACGGCCAGGAGCCCAGGTGCAGTTGCAACGAGCCTGGTACAAAAGGCTGCGACTGGTGAAATTGGAAAACCAAGGATGTTGGCCGACATCGAGAGAGCTCAGGACGTCCAAAAGCGGCAAAAAGTAGATAAAGAAAAAGAAGCCCTGGCACGTGAAGCAGAAGTGACTCAGCTTCAGGAGCTTGAGGCCAAGAACAAAGTGCTGGAGAAGATTCTCCAGATGTTGGAACTTGAACCGCATAAGAATGAACAGTTTCACTCCAAATTCTTAGCGTTTCTGCAGGAAAACCAACCCCACGTTCTCCCCTACTATGACGCGGCGAAAAAGGCAGGAAAGCCGCTATTAGAAAGCTGCATGGTGCGGGCCAGTTTGCACAAATTCATGGAAGCCTCTGCAGACGCAAAGGAGGTTGCATGAGAAATGTCCCCGCTTATGTGCAGAACTTTTTAGTGAATCTGGTGTGGTTGGTCGTTGTGCTGCTCGGGATTTTCTTTGTTGGGATGATCGTCGTGGTCGCCCCATTTCTCTACATCTGCATCCTGGCAGGTCAAGGCGAACTCACATTAGAGGAAGCAACCTGGTGGGGAATGACATTGCTTTCCTTCACGTCAGCCGGGGTCGTGACTGCTGCTATTCACTTTCAAAGGGAGCGGTCATGAAAGTCAAGAATCGACTTCCTTGCATCCTGGCTGTGCTGTTGCTTTTTGCAACATTGATGCAGCCCCTGGTTGCGTTCTCCCAGTCGAGCACTGTCCAGTCCTCCCAGACACAACAGGCAGTCAGCATTGAGTCCTATCAAGCGCAGACGGGGGATGCCAGCTTGGGGATGCTCCATGACGTTTTTGGCGACGCCAATGGGATCTTCAGCGGCGGCAAAGATGCTGGCAACCGGGAGGCGATTAACGCCGCCTTTTTGGCTTTCAACACGGCGGTACTGGCGGTAGCGTCAGCTTTCTTTTCCTACAACATGCTCTCCGCAACTGCTCAAGGGTCCTTCGATGGGGAGTTCCTGGGGAAGCGCTACCACTCCATGTGGATGCCTATCCGTACCACGACCGCAGTGGTTTACCTGCTGCCAGTGTGGAAAGGCTGGTCGGGGGCCCAGCTGCTCATGGCTTTTGCTGCTTCGGTGGGGATCGGCATTGCCAATAGCCTGGTGGGCGCCCTGGGGACCGGCGCATTTCCCTCAGTAGTGGTAGCCCCTGAAATTCCTTCCATGGCTAACATCGTCACCCAGATGGTGGACAAAGAGTTGTGCTTGGTGGATAAGAAGCAGGAGCAAATTCGCTGGCGAAAGGCCCGGGTCGATGCCAGCGAGCCATCCCTGACCGTGAATTGGGGCGTCAAGACCTATCAGCTCGCAGATCCTGACAAGGTGGTGGTGAGTTATGGCGCATTCCCGGATGCCGACGGCAACCACGGGGGCACTTGTGGCCAGGTGGTCGTTGAACTTCCCCTGTTGCCGGGGTATGCCTCCAGCGAAGCCCAGCAGATGCGGGACACCGCCACAGCCACCATCCGTTCCGAGGTGGATCGGCTGGCGACCGATGTGCATCAGCTTTACCAGCAAGCCTATTTCCCCAGTACCCCCATTGTGGTGGAAGGGGACACCCCGCTGAATGCCGGTACCGGGGTGGATCCTGAGGATCCTGCTGCCATCCAACTGGCGGCCAAGTATGTGCAGGCCCAGCTGCCTACCCTGGCGGCGAAGGCCCTGGAACGGATCAACACCCGGATCAACTCTGCCCTGCAGATCGCCAATGCCAGTGCAGACCAGAAGATCAAGGATATGGTGGCGCAGTGGGGCTGGGTGGCCTACGGTGCGGTGCCGGCATCCAATGCCGCCAACGCCCTGGCCATGGTCACCGGGGCCCCGACCGTGAAGGCCAATGGCACGGTCACCCACAATGCCCCCTCCACGTCCAACGCCCAGAAATCCGGGCTTTCCAGCGGGAACCGCCTGACCGTCCCCCAGGAAAAGCAACTTTCCGGGATCGAGAAGGCGATGAAGGCCAACGGCGCCAATCCCCAGATCGTGGCCAACCAGCTGGAGACCCAGAAGGCGGCCATGCTGGCGGAGAACGCCCGGGGCAGTGCCATGAAGGAGCAGAACAAGGCCTTGGACCAGGCCTCCGGCGCCAATAACGCCTCGGGGTGCGATTTGGGGCCCGGAATGCTGGAGGTCTGCATAATGAATCCGATTACCCAGGCGGTGCAAACCAACGGGATCGGGAGCGTTGTAGTGGCAGGGAGCAATCCCCTGGTGTCGATGCCCTTGCTTGGCGCCAAGATACTGAACCTGGTAGCCACCATCATCTCGGTTGCGATGGCCTCTGTGATGGGGGTGGCCTTGATCGGTGCGGTCCTATCGGTCGCTGGCCTGGCTACTGTGGCTGGCTGGATCATCGCTGCACAGGTGATTGGCTTCCTGCTAAGCATTCTGCTGGTCGCTATCATTCCATTGGGTCTTTTTGGCCTGCAGCTGGTGGTCTTCCTGCCGATGGCCATTCCCCTGGCCTGGGTGTTCGCCGTGGGTGCCTGGCTGGTAGTGATCGCGGAATCCCTGATCGGCAGTCAGCTGTGGGGCCTAGCCCACATGGATCCGGAAGGGGAGGGGATGGGCCAGAAAACGGCCCACGGCTACATCTTCCTGCTCAATCTGCTTTTTCGGCCGGCCATCCTGGTGCTGTCCTGCTGGTTCGCCTACAAGTTCTGCGCGGTCCTGGGGGGCTTCGGCAATGCCATGCTCACCGACGCCGTGACGGCCCTCCTGAAGGGTGCCACGGGCAGTCTGATCGTCTATCTGATCGTCCTCCTGGGGGGCGTGTGGCTGACCCTGGTGCTCAACATGCAGATCATCCATGTGTCGGCATCCCTCTTGAACATCATCCCTAACCAGATCTTTACCTGGGTGGGTGGTCATTTCGGCTCCGATGTGGGTAGCGGTATCAGCCACAATGTTGAAGGCGGCTTCAAGGGCGGGGCTCAGAATGCCGGCGGCGTGGTCCAGCATGTTGGTGGGGCTGGTGAGCGAGGTGCTGGCCATGCGCAATCGGCATACAATCAGAGCGCAGCCGGCCAATTGGCAACAGCCCTTCGCACAAGAGATGTGCAGGAGAGGGCAGACGAGATTTTGACAGCCGGCCAATTGGCAAAGTCCCCTGGCCGTATTGGTCAATCCTCTTCTTCGCGCAACAAAAAGGAAATGTGAGAGGTCCTATGAGTAACAGTTCATTCCTGATGGGTATGCAACTTGGTCAGCAAAGTGCCAATGGATTTAATCAAGGAGTTGCTGCAGGGGAGCGGCTGTATGCAGATCAGAAGCGGTTGGAGGTAGAGGCTGCATTTCGCGCAGAAATACTTGATCTGAAGCAGCAGGTTGAGGGATACCGCTCTGTTAAAGATACGCTCAAGAAAGCTCTGGCGGAGGTGGTGCCGAATCACCCTTTAGTAACGCCAGCTGTAGGGAATCCGATACTTGGTGATGCCTACGATGAGGGGGCGGCCAAGGTGAAACAGTGGGATACGAAGATCTAACAAAAAACCCGGCCTAGCCGGGTTTTTTGTTAGATACCAAGTTGGCTAAACGGTGCAACTCTGCCTTAAGTGCGATTTGTTGGCCTGCAGCTAAGATATGCTCTCCTTCCCGCCAATCCCCGCAATGGGCAGACCCGGCTGCTATCCCCGCTGCCGCCAAAGCAGCTGCAAGAGCATCGAGATTGTCTCGTTCAAGCAGCTGTCCATCTGACAGCTCAGCTAGGAAATGCCCTGTGGGGGTGAGTCTGACCCGTGCCGTTTTATCATGGTCTGCCATTAGCCGGCCTCGCCCATTCCTTCCTGCAAGCTTGGCAGTTTGTTAATCAACGTGGCGATGGCATCCTCGATGCTCATGCCTTCCCGGATGCCTGCAGCGAAGATTGATAGGGACATTGCCCCCAATCCGTGATGGTGGATGCGCTCGACTAAAACGTCGACCAATCCCTTTTTAACAATTTCACACTCCATGAATGGATCGTAAGCTGGCGGTGTTGGGCTGGTGAATATGCGCTTAACCAAATCGCCAGGTGTTCCTTCGTCTAGGCTGTAGCGCTCAAAGAAAATGTCTCCAAGCGTACCAGCAGGCTGATAGTGTGGTCTGTCCCAGGTTTTAAGCGGGCCCCGCTGCCCTTTGCGAACTTCCTCTAGAAGCCGTTGCAGTTTTCCCGGCATCGTACTAGTTGCCTTAGCTACGTTGTAATACTCACGCTTGCTTAGGGCTGCAGCGTCCTTTACAACTGTCCATAAGGCACACCAGAGTTCTTTGATGCAGTATTTATCTAGGGCAACCCGTATCTGGCTGGTTATTTTTTCAACGTCATCGGATGTCGGGCTTAATGAGTACTGGCCGCACTGGTCAAAGAAATAAGTCATGCATTCGGCCGTCGCATAATCCAGCCAAAGCATACGCAATTGATCATTCTGGTCCCAAGGACGATTGTCGAGATATGCCAGTGCATCTTCACTTGCCCCATATGTGTTGTCTGGAACGAGGAAGTAGCGAGTTTTCTCCATGCTGTACCAAAGGTCGTCGCCCTTCAGCCAATAGGCCCCCGGCGGAGCAATGGCAGCATCACTGGCGATAGCGTCGGCATCAATTAGGCGCTTTAAGAATGGGAAAACGGATCCACTTATTAGAAAACGTAGGTCGTTAGCCTCAAAACTCCCCCCAAATAGTTTGGGCCTGATGGCACGTTCTAAAGCTAGCAAGATTAAGGCGATATCATCTGGAAGTTGCCCATATTCGATTTCACGTTTTCTTGCTGACTCAGAAGAATTGCGTATCGCAAGGGATAGCCTCTCTCGTTCCTCCGCCTCGTTTTCCTCATTTTCAATTAATTGTTGTTCTTGGCAGTAATCGCACAACGCCGGTTTGTAGAGTTTTCTGATCGCAGGATCAGTTCGGCTGCGAACAGATAGGCTAGTCTGGCAGATAGGACACAAGTTATCTGGATTCCATGCGGCGGATTCCCCGTTGATGAAGTCAATTAGTTTTGGGATGCTTGCGATTCCGCGAAATGGTAGTAGGTCCGATACATTGTGGAGGTACTTCCCGTTACTGTCGGTAGCCCAGTATTTCTCAACAAGCTGAACAACCTCGGGATCCTCGCTTAAGACTTCGAACTCGATCATGCTTATCTCTTGGTTGGAGTAGAGTTGTTGACCTACTTCCGTAAGGTTGTGAAGAGGGATATTTATGAGTTGCAATTACGAATGGTAGGTAATTTGTTGCGTAATTGTTGCGATCAAAGTGCACGTCGTTGCACCTGCGTCATTTACCTTGCCTAGTAGCCATCCAGGCCGCTCGATTTGCCCTTGCATCGTCCAAAGCGTGGTGCCTGCGCCCTGACAATAGGCATTCTTCGACAGCTTGAGAAAATTCATCTCCTTGCTTCAGATGTTCGGGGCGCGGAGCTAGGTTGTGTGGCCATTCCGCGGAAGATGGGAAGAGTTTGGGTATCCAGGGCCAGTCCCAGGAAAGTGAGTCGCAGGCCAGGGTCACTGGCTGGCCAAGCGCTTCAATCCAGTTTCGGAGGTGTGACTGAAGGTGCTTCCAGGTAAGTTGAGCAGAACCTCCCTCAAGTAGCGGGAGTACCTCGGTCTGCACGAAGGCGCTGCATTGGTTGGGCTGATATGTGTCGCTCAGCTCCGCATAAAACTCGTGCCCCCTCTCTGAAACCAGGCCAATGGATATCAAACGGCAACCTGGTTCCAGATCACTAAGTTCGGTGTCAAAAAAAACGAGCATCCAGAAACTCCTTGCTCCCAAACTGGGGTAGAAGGCCGACAAAATTGATTTCATGCCAACTTGGCAACAGTAACAAGTTAGGCCTCAGTGCAAAACGGGATTTCGGCAATGTTGCGGATGCTGGTCCCGTTAGTGCACCTTCGCTGAAGGTGCACTAACGGGACGGTTGCAGGTGCACTAACGTTTTGAAATCAGTTCAGCAGCCAGAGGTCATTACCAAGTTTTGTTGCCTTATTCAGTTTGAAATCGAACTAGGGTTGGGGGGCTATCCTGGTGTTTATGACCTCCAAAACACGAGCCCTGCGTTCCCGCCACCGAGCGGGCTGAACGCACCGGTTGATCCCATCGGTGGTGTCGTCATCGTCTAGCTCAAGTGCCCATCTTGCGAGTTCATAGGCGCCACTACCTGCCGCATCCTGAAGGTGTTCCCGCAACCGTTGAATCTCTCCCTCAAATATGCGCTCCGCGCTGTCTTGGTACGTCTTAGCCATACCCAAGGAAGCACCCACCAGGTAAAGGGTCCTGCTCGCATGTTCACGATCTGTCCCAATGTATTCCGGGAAAAGGGGGCGGGCGCTTTGAAGAAGTGTCACTAATGGGTCTGTGTGACCAGTCATGCGCTGAAGAAATGAAATGACTCCCATTGGGCGGTGCCTTAGTTGTGCATGTCATAGCACTAACGCAACAAAGGGAAAATTGTTACGCAATAGTTGCGTTCCAGTTGCACTTCCAAATCAGAACTGGCCCCGCTTTCGCGGGAAGCCGCTAACGCGGCAGTTAGCGGGAGGCGATGCCTCCCGGTAGTCTCCCTGTATCCGGTCCCCCTACGCCCATCCCTCCAGAGTTAGTTGCCCCCCGAGCGCTCCCGAAACTTGAAGGGCGGCAACGCGTCACGCCAATCCCGCGTGCGGGACCGGCCCAGGAACAAACGGCCGTTCCTGGGCCTTTGTCATGCCCCCTTGCTTCCCATGAGAACGAAAGCGCGCCCAAGGGGCGCTATAAGTCCGCGCCACAAATGCGGGGCAACGAACTCAGGAGGGGTGGGAAACAACCGCAGAAGTATGGCCACAGCGAGGAAGTCCAACGCGCGGGCCGAATCTAGGAAAGGTAGGAGGAAGAACCGTGAAGCAACTACTTGCAACATCAACGCTACAGGAGGGCAACACTATGGCAGCACAACCACAACCGTATCAGAGCTTTGTCATGTCGGTACCAAACACGCCGGCAGCCCAGCGGTGGCTCATGGAACTCGATCATGTCGACATACTGGAAGGGCCTATAGATCAGTTGGCAGATCTTGCTGAGCGAGCCCCAGTTGAGTCGAACAAGGCTTGGTTACATGGAGTGATTTTCCATCGGCGAGTTATCGAGTCCTTACACCCGCTTGCTGGTGGCAAGAGCGCTCCAGGGGGGATTACAGGTTTATTCAGTTAAGGCCCTCAATTATTTCTTGATGAACCCTCGGGCTGAATCCTGAAGGAGGATTAAGAAGAAGGCCTCCTATCGCGGAGGCCTTCTTCTTGTCTTGCCCAAAATTACTGAGGTCAAAATTAAATCAACAGAGTAATTACGAATATTGTTCTTGAGAGCAGGGGGGTTATATATCTATGTGGCGCATACATGTCGACAGAATTTGTTGCATATGTTCGCGTTGAATAGAGTTGCTTATAACTCTGGATGGCGATCGGTTCATTGTCTGCTCGACACGCTGTACGTACTCAAAGGCATTTCGTAACCAGTCAGTCTTTTGGGTGTCGTCTTTAGTTTGTTCGGCAGTCTGGAAGCAATACCACGCTAGTGTGTCAAGATAGTTGGAATAGGTTTGGCCGGGATGATTTAGTACTAGTGCTTTTAATGTTTCGAACTGCTTCTCTGCTAAGTGTTTTCGATTATGGATCTCACTAACATCTGCGCTATGTGGTGTGTTTAGCCAGTGTTCAAGATAATAGAAGCATAGGTTATTGGCTTGAGAGAATATGACGGATAGTTTCTCTTCGTTGATTGGTTCTTCTTCTTCAGTATTCTTAACAATTTCCTTGATCAATTCCCCGCCATCTTCCATTTTTTTAATGGCAATAGGTAGAAATTCTTTGGCGAGTGACCAATAGGAGTAGGCTAGGCCAACCTTGGCATAGTAACGATCAATTTCTCCGCCTATTGCGTCTTTCATTCTTTCTTCAGCTTGGTCAAATGCTACGAGTGCTTGGCCAATTTTTTCTTGAGCAAGGTAGATTGCGCCAAGTCGAAACAATGGGAACCACTGTTTTTCACCAAACTCAGTGCTTCTTACTGCTTCATATATATTTTGTGCTTCTAGGAGGTCGCCCTTTGAGTACGCTAAAAGGGCTTTCTCCATGCTTAGGATATAGATGGTACTGTCAGATTCCTTGCCTAAGGCTACTTCCAAGGTCTTCAGTAGTTCCGTGGCCTGGTTTTGCCATTGATCTGTGGATTTGCAGGTGCTTCGGTTCTTGCAATGGCTTTCAATCGTTAATAGAGCATCCTTTGCGTCTTGCGGGATGTTGCCAAGAATGGCGTCTGGGTAATTAAGCCATCTGGAAGGGCCGGAGCTTTTGCTTGAATAGCGAACGAGAGCTGTTTCTTGATCACGAATGTCTCGTAGTTGGCTTACCAGTTCGTCCTTTGCATGAAGTTCTGTAGATAGCAGTTCAAAACTATTAGAGATGTGGGGGTGTATTTTGCCTTTCTTATACGATAGGGCATGCTCTAGTTCTCCCCAAACGTCCTGCAATAACGTTCTGAGCTGTATTTCACAAGAGACTGAAATTCCTTTTTCGCATTTTGCGTTTGCAACGAAGTGCACGGATTGGTAGCCAGTGCCTCTGGCTTCTTTGGTTACCTTGAATGAGATTACGTGTTCATCGTTTTTATTGTCTTTAAACGTATAGGCAATATCCATTCCGCGAGGGGTTGTCTTTAATGTTGTTGCTTTTGTTGTGCCTAGTGATTTTTTTATCGACTCAATTAGTCGGTTCGCTCGTTCTTCTGGCCAGTTGAAAATAATTATTTCTTTTAATTCAAAATGGGATATTTTGCTCTTTGATTTTGAGCTTGTGTCTTTTTTGTTTGTAAGTAAATCAAAGAGGTATGTGAATGCGTCGTATAAATCCTGCTGAAATAGGCATAATACTCTGAATCCAATCCAGTCAGTAATTTGGGTGGGGTCGTTCCTTGATTTTCTTTTGAATTTTAAGTAGGCGCTTTCTGGTTGTTTTATTCGCCCTTTTGTTAGGTATATTGGTACTTCTTTGGCATCTCTTGCTGCAGTAAGTGTATATTCAAGACTGTCTAGTATGGATTCCCAATTCTCTTTGTTGCTGTCACAATAGTCGTGCACATCTTTAAGGGACTTTATTACAAGACTGGCTGTTTGGCCCTTGGTCATATATCCTCGCTTATCTGCGGAAGTGGTGTCTCTTGAGGAAGCATGCCACAGGAATGCCGGTGCTGTGTTGACTTGGTTGTTATTCGTTGTTTATCAATGGGTTGTTCTTGGCGTTTTGTGTTGTTTGTCCATCGGTCGGTTACAGATAGGTACAACTATCAGTTGACGTACAGGGCTGCATGGTCGAGAATAGAAGCACGAGCCGGCACCTGTGTGGAGCCGGATTTCTTTTTCCGGTGTCACTGCCTGATTGGAGCCTTAGCCATGAAGTTTGATCCGTCCTGGTAACCCACGGGTGCCACAGAGATCTAAGCACAACCTGAGCTGCACCGTAGGCCCGAACAGATTTGTTCGGGCTTTTTGTTTTTTGGGGCTCCCGTTTAGTGACTAGGCTAAGAGTTTCGGGTGTGTTTCATATCAGTTTTTTAGCTAAGTCTTCCGCACGTGGGTGGTAGTACCTCATCAACATCCGCGGCGACTTGTGACCAGTTACCTTTCCCAGTTCGTGCATCTGTAGTTTCTCAGCCAAGCGGCTTGTGGCCTCGTGTCTTAGGTCATGAAACCTGAAATCTTGTATCCCCGCTCGCTTGGCGACGCGTTGAAACCCTTCCGTGATCGCTGTCTCGCTGGTATCGAACACTTGGCCAGTCATCTTGCGTGGAACGTCCTCTAGGACGGCTACCGCTTTTGTCGAGAGAGGGACGTCACGAGAAGTGCCATTCTTGGTTTCGGGTAGGTGCAGAATGCGTCGCTTGAGATCTATATGCTCCCATCGCAGAGCTAGCAGTTCGCTACGTCGCATGGCTGTTTCTAGCGCCAAGAGTGTAACGGATTTGAGGTGCTTCCCTCGGCTGGCATCGAGTGCCTCTATCAGTCTTGTTTCTTCGTCCCCTTTTAGTCGTCTTTCCCTGGCATTTGAGATCGTGGGCATTCGAACAGCCGCCACCGGGTTGCCTAGTGGCAAGGGGATACCGAAATCGCGTGCTGCGGCCTTATAGAGGCGATTTAACACTGCCAGGTAGTGCTGAACAGTCTGCGGCGCCAGCTTCTTGCTCAACTCGTCGCGCCACTTCGCCACCATCGCCGGCGTTACGGCCGACAGATTGTAGTCACCGAATTTTTCCTCCACTGCCTTGAGTCGGCTTTCCTCCTGGCGCTGGCCGCGCATTTTCGGCGTCAGTTCTTCCCGGTAGCGCGTTGCTAGATTCTTGATTGTGGTTCGGGCTGCCTCATCGCGAGGGATGAAGGCGCCCGTGTCCATTTCCCTTTCCACCGAACGCACCCACTTTTCAGCATCACGTCGCGTCTCGAAAGTTTGGGACTGCGGTGGGAATCCCGCTCTTCTGACCTGGGCCTGGTACTGGTAAGCTCCCCGCATTCTGATTGTTCCCACGCTTTGCAGCTCCCTGTGACATGACTGTGACAAATATAGCGCTATTGCGCGAAAAGCTCGATAACTACGAGAGGTTAATGCGGCTGGACAAGCCCATCGGCACCCTGCTGCTGCTGTGGCCGACCCTCTGGGCCCTGTGGCTTTCCGCCGTGGGCCAGCCCCAGTGGTGGGTGGTGTGGATATTCGCCTTGGGCACCCTGCTGATGCGCTCCGCCGGCTGTGTCATCAACGACTATGCCGACCGGGATTTCGATCCCCACGTGGCCCGCACCAAGAGCCGCCCCCTGGCGGCCCGGACGGTGTCACCGCGGGAGGCCCTGGGCCTCTTCGCCGTCCTGGTGCTGCTCTCCTTCCTGCTGCTGCTGCCCCTGCTGACGCCCCTGGTGTTCGCCCTGGCGGCGGTGGCGGTGTTCCTCGCCGCCAGCTACCCCTTCACCAAACGCTTCTTCGCCATTCCCCAGGCCTACCTGGGCATCGCCTTCGGCTTCGGCATCCCCATGAGCTACGCCGCCCAGCTCGGCGTGGTGCCGGCGGAAGCCTGGTGGCTGCTGCTGGCCAACGTCTTCTGGGCCGTCGCCTACGACACCGAGTACGCCATGGTGGACCGGCCCGACGACCTGAAGATCGGCATCAAGACCTCCGCCATCACCTTCGGCCGCTTCGACGTGGCGGCGGTGATGTTCTGCTACGGCGCCACCTTCGCCCTCATCGCCTGGGTCGGCTACGGCCTGCAGCGGGGCTGGGCCTTCTACGCCGGCCTGCTGGGGGCGGTGGCCCTGGCCATTTACCACTACACCCTGATCCGCACCCGGGAGGGCGGCCCCTGCTTCAAGGCCTTCCTGCACAACAACTGGGTCGGTGCCAGCATTTTCGCCGGCATCGCCGTGGACTTCTGGCTTCACCCCTTCGGCGTGCTGCCCCTGAAATAGGCTTCCCATGAAATACCGCGACCTGCGCGACTTCATCGCGCAACTGGAACAGCAGGGCGAACTGAAGCGGGTCAGCGTGCCCGTGGACACCCGCCTGGAAATGACCGAAATCTGCGACCGGGTGCTGCGGGCCGAGGGGCCGGCCATCCTCTTCGAGAAGCCGGTGGGGCCTAACGGCGAATTCACCATTCCGGTGCTGGCCAACCTCTTCGGCACCCCCCGGCGCGTCGCCATGGGCATGGGCCAGGATTCGGTCTCGGCCCTGCGCGAGGTGGGTACGGTGCTCTCCATGCTGAAGGAGCCGGAACCGCCCAAGGGCTTGAAGGATGCCTGGGAGAAATTCCCCCTCTTCAAGCAGGTGCTCAACATGGCGCCCAAGGTGCTGTCCTCCGCGCCCTGCCAGGAGGTGGTGTGGGAGGGCGACGCGGTGGACCTCTCCCGCCTGCCCATCCAGCACTGCTGGCCCGGCGACGTGGCACCCCTGATCACCTGGGGCCTGACCATCACCCGGGGCCCCTTCAAGAAGCGGCAGAACCTGGGCATCTACCGGCAGCAGGTGATCGGCCGCAACAAGCTCATCATGCGCTGGCTGGCCCACCGGGGCGGGGCCCTGGATTACCGGGACCACTGCCAGAAAAATCCCGGCCAGCCCTATCCGGTGGCGGTGGCCCTGGGGGCCGATCCGGCCACCATTCTCGGCGCCGTGACGCCGGTGCCGGACAGCCTCTCCGAATACCAGTTCGCCGGCCTTTTGCGGGGCGCCAAGACCGAGCTGATCAAATGCATCGGCAACGACCTGCAGGTACCGGCCTCCGCCGAGATCGTCCTGGAAGGGGTGATCCACCCCGGCGAGACGGCCCTGGAAGGGCCCTACGGCGACCACACCGGCTACTACAACGAGCAGGCCGAGTTTCCCGTGTTCACCGTCGAGCGCATCACCATGCGCAAGAACCCCATCTACCACAGCACCTACACCGGCAAACCGCCGGACGAGCCCGCGGTGCTGGGCGTGGCGCTGAACGAGGTGTTCGTGCCCCTGCTGCAGAAGCAGTTCACCGAGATCGTCGATTTCTACCTGCCGCCGGAAGGCTGCTCCTACCGTCTGGCCGTGGTCAGCATCAAGAAACAGTACCCGGGCCACGCCAAGCGGGTGATGTTCGGCATCTGGAGCTTCCTGCGCCAGTTCATGTACACCAAGTTCATCATCGTGGTGGACGACGATGTGAACATCCGGGACTGGAAGGAAGTGATCTGGGCCCTCACCACCCGCATGGATGCCACCCGGGACACCACCCTGGTGGACAACACCCCCATCGACTATCTGGACTTCGCCTCCCCGGTGGCCGGCCTCGGCTCCAAAATGGGCCTGGACGCCACCAACAAGTGGCCCGGCGAGACCAGCCGGGAATGGGGCCGCCCCATCGTCATGGACGAGGCGGTGAAGACCCGGGTGGACGAACTGTGGCAGCGCCTCGGGCTGTAAGCGGCCGCTGAGGGCAGGGCCGCGCCCCGCCTGGGCCCCAGAGCCCGGGGAGGCGGCGCGGTCCGGTCCGGTGCAGGGCGTTCGATATTACTTTGGTATTAGTGCTGCTCTGTGACAAAATTGGCATTTTTCCGCTTCCGGTGACGCCAGGATACTGCCCATGAACCCGCCCGATACTTCCCCCGACCTGTCGGTGTTCCTCGCTTCGTCGGTGCACGACATGAAGAACTCCATCAGCATTCTCATCGGCAGCATGGAGAAGCTGCTGGCCGACAGCGACCCCAGCCGGCCCGAGTTCGGCGAAATGACCCACATGATGTACGAGACCAAGCGGATCAACGGCAACCTGATCCAGCTGCTGGCCCTCTACAAGCTGGGCAACCACCTCTATCCCTTCGCTCCGGAGGACTGGGTGCTGGAGGACTTCGTCGCCGAGACCGTGTCCCAGCACCTGCCCCTGCTGCGTTTCCGCGGCCTGGAATTCGAGGCCGTGGTGGAGTCGGACCTGGTGTGGCCCTTCGATGCGGACCTGGTGGGCGGCATCATCGGCCACGCCCTCAACAACGCCATCCACTACACCAAGGGCAAGGTGCGCCTGGTGGTGCGGGAGACGGAGGAGGGCCTGGAAATGCGCGTCGAGGACGACGGCCGCGGCTATCCCCAGAAGATGCTGGATGACGGCGTCGCTGCCATGAACGGGGTGGACTTCCAGGGCGGCAGCACCGGCCTGGGCCTCTACTTCTCCGCCATGGCCGCCCGGCTGCACCGCAACAAGGGGCGCCACGGCGCCATTCGCCTGGAAAACGGCGGCGCCTGGGGCGGCGGCTGTTTCGTCCTGACCCTGCCCTGAGCGGCCCATCTCCAGGGAAAACAGAACAACAATGAGCAACTTCCAGAACATCGACTTCGGCAGCAAGAGCTTCCTCGTCATCGACGACTTCCAGGGCATGCGCACCGTGCTGCGCGACATCCTGCGCTCCATGGGGGTGAACCCCAAGGTCATCGCCACCGCCGCCAACGGCAACGAGGCCATCAGCCAGCTCAGCCAGACCCGCTTCGACGGCGTCCTCTGCGACTTCAACCTGGGCGCCGGCAAGAACGGCCAGCAGGTGCTGGAGGAGGCCAAGTACCGCAACCTGGTGGGACCCAGCTGCGCCTGGGTCATGATCACCGCCGAGAAGACCGCCGACGTGGTCATGGGCGCCGCCGAATACCAGCCGGACGCCTACCTGCTCAAACCCATCACCGAATCCACCCTGCGCCTGCGCCTGGAAAAGATCTGGGTGAAGAAGGCCGCCTTCGTGGACATCGACCAGGCCGTCATGGCCATGGACTTCCCCCTGGCCATCCGCCTCTGCGACGAGCGCCTGGCGGTGGACAAGGCCAATGCGGGCGAACTGCTGCGCCTGAAGTGCCACCTGCTGCTGGTGTCCGGCGAACACGAGCAGGCCCGCCTGCTCTACAACGCCCTGCTGGCCAAGCGGGACGTGCCCTGGGCCCAGCTGGGCCTGGCCCGGGTGCATGTGGCCGCCGGCGAGCTGGACCACGCCCAGGCCCTGCTGGAAACCCTGGTGGCGGAGAACCGCACCTACCTGGAAGCCCACGACTGGCTGGCCAATGTGCACAACGCCCGGGGCGACCTGCAGAAGGCCGAGGAGGTGCTGGAAAACGCCGCCCGCCTCTCGCCCCTGTCGGTGATGCGGCAGAAGAACCTGGGCGAAGTGTCCCTGCAGCTGGGCAAGGTGGAAAACGCGGAAAAGGCCTTCCGCAAGAGCGTGGCCCTGGGCGAGCACTCGGTGCTGAAAACGCCGGACGCCTACCTGGGCCTGGCCCGGGCCTGCAGCGCCCAGAACAACAGCAAGGAAGCCCTGCAGGTGCTGTCCACCCTGACCAAGCAGTTCGACGCCGAGGAGGTCAAGGTCAAGGCCATGGCCACCGAAGGCATGGTCTACCACCGGGCCGGCGACCTGGAATCCGCGCGCAAGGTGGCCCTCAAGCTGGACGAGGTGCTGGCCCAGCCCGGCGCGCCCCGCCTGGAGAGCGCCGCGGTGGTGGAGATGGCCGAACTGATGATGGTCTCCGGCGAGAAGGAAAAGGCCGCCGCCCTGCTCCAGGGCGAAGTGCGCAACAACCCGGACGACGCCATCCTGCTGCAGCGCATCCAGCAGGTGTTCGACACCGGCGCCATGAGCGAGGAGGGCGTGGCCCTGGTGGAAGCCTCGCGCAAGGAAGCGGTGCAGCTGATGAACCAGGGCGTGCTGCTGGCCCGGGACGGCAAGTTCGACGAGGCCATGGAAGCCATGCGCACCGCCTGCGAGCGCCTGCCGGGCAACGTGCGGGTGCTGTTCAACTTCGCCCACATGGGCATCACCTTCATGCAGCGCACCGTGGTCAGCCCCGCCCTGGTGGAGGAAATCCGCCAGTACCTGGAAACCGCCCACCGCCTGGCTCCCGCCGACAAGCGCTATCCCCAGCTGCTGGGCAAACTCAAGTCCCTGGCCGGCTGACGCCATGCCGACCATGCCGCCCGTGGAGGTTCGCCTCACCGACCTGAGCCAGCCGCAGCAGGCCTCGGCCTGGCTCGACCTGCTCGACCACTACGCCCGGGACCCCATGGGCGGCGGCAGCGGGCTGGACCCGGCGGTGCGGCAGGCCCTGGTGCCGGCCCTGGCCGGCGTGCCCCATTTCCACAGCGCCCTGGCCTGGCAGGGGGAAGAGGCGGTGGGCCTGATCAACTGCTTCGCCGGCTTTTCCACCTTTGCCGCCAAGCCCCTGCTCAACATCCACGACATCGCCGTACGCGACGCCCGCCGCGGTGCCGGCATCGGCCAGGCTCTGCTGGCCTGGGCCGAGGGGCGGGCCCGGGAACTGGGCTGCTGCAAGCTGACCCTGGAAGTGCTGTCCAACAACCGGCGCGCCCTGGCCGCCTACGAGCGGGCCGGCTTCGCCCCCTACGTGCTCGATCCGGCCGCCGGCCAGGCCCTGTTCCTGCAGAAGCTGCTGTAGGGCCGGCCGGTTCCCCGGGCGGGCGGCCGGCGCTAAGATGGCAGGCTGATTTCCCGAATTCCCGAAGCGACCGCCCATGAGCCCTGCCGCCGCCGTCCATTCCGCCGCCGATTCCCTGGGCAAGCCCCTCGCCGGCTGGCGCCTGCGCCTCTACTCGGTGGTATTCGAGTCGGAGACCCGGGCCGGTCGCCTGTTCGACCAGTGCCTCATCTTCGCCATCCTGGCCAGCGTCGCGGTGGTCATGGCCGACAGCGTGCATAGCCTCAACGTCCGCCACCAGGACCTCTTCGCCACCCTGGAGTGGGGCTTCACCCTGCTGTTCACCGCCGAATACCTGGCCCGCCTGGCCTGTCTGCGCCGGCCCTGGCGCTATGCCCTGAGTTTCTTCGGCCTGGTGGACCTGCTGGCCATCCTGCCCACCTACCTGGCGTTGCTGGTGCCCGAGGCCCACCTGCTCATCGACGTGCGCATCCTGCGCCTGCTGCGCATGTTCCGGGTGCTCAAGCTCACCGCCTACCTGGGCGAGTACCAGATGTTGGGCAGCGCCCTGCTGGCCAGCCGGCGCAAGATCCTGGTGTTCCTCTCGGTGGTGCTCATGATCGTGCTGGTCATGGGCACCCTGATGTATGTGGTGGAAGGCCCGGCCAACGGCTTCACCAGCATTCCCACCGCCGTCTATTGGGCCATCACCACCATGACCACCGTCGGCTTCGGCGACATCACGCCCAAGACCGACGTGGGCCGTCTCATCTCCTCGGCCATGATGCTGCTCGGCTGGGGCACCCTGGCGGTGCCCACCGGCATCGTCACCTCCGAGATCACCGCCCAGCGCCTGCAGGTCACGCCCACCAGTCGCACCTGTCCGGACTGCCTGACCGAAGGGCTGGCGCCGGAGGCCGCCTACTGCCAGGCCTGCGGCGCCCGCCTGCCGGAATACCGGCGCGATCCGGCCTGAGCCTTTTCCCTTTTCTGCCACCCGCCCACGCCGCGGCCCCGGAGCCGCCGCCGGAGCATTCCCCATGCAACTGCCCTTGCTCACCGAAGGCCGCCTGCTGCGGCGCTACCAGCGTTTTCTCGCCGACGTCGAACTGGCCGACGGCAGCGTGGTCACCGCCCACTGCCCCAACACCGGCTCCATGCAGGGCTGCAAGGATCCGGGTAGCCGGGTCTGGCTGTCCCCCAGCGACAACCCCCAGCGCAAGCTGGCCTGGACCTGGGAACTGGTGGAGGCGGATGGCGTCCTGGTGGGCCTGCACACCGGCCGCACCAATGCCCTGGTGCGGGAGGCCATCGAGGCCGGCGCGGTGGCCGAGCTGACGGGCTATGGGGCGATCCGCGGCGAGGTGCCCTACGGCGGCGACAACGGCCGCGGCGGCAAGCGCAGCCGCATCGACCTGCTGCTGACGGAACAAGGTCGTCCCCCATGCTATGTGGAGGTGAAGAACGTCACCGCCGCCGTCGCCGGCGGCATCGGCTATTTTCCCGACGCCGTCACCGAGCGCGGCACCAAGCACCTCAACGAAATGGCCGACGAGGTGGCCAAGGGCAACCGGGCCGTGCTGTTCTTCTGCGTGCAGCGGGGCGACGTGGATGAAGTGCGGCCGGCGGACCACATCGACCCGGAATACGGCCGCACCCTGCGCCGGGTCCTGGGGCTGGGAGTGGAGGTGCTGGCCTACGGCGCTGACGTCCGCCCCGAGGGCATCCGGCTGTGGCGGCCCCTGACGGTGGTGTGCTGAACCGGCGTCAGCAGAAATTTCTATGCTGGGCCAGGCCCCGCGTCCCTAAAGGGATGGCGGGGCTTTTTCATTCAATAGGGGCGCGCTTCCTGGGGCGGTGCGGGGAAAGTCGCTCCGGGACTGGCCCGGCGGCCGGCGGCTGACGCCGTGATTCTTTGGCTATGCCAAATGGCTTAATGGAAAAACCCTTACGGTTATCCATAATGGATTTTCCCGACCCGTCGGCCCATTCGCTGCCAAGGAGAACGCCATGCATCCCTCTGCCATCGCCGCCTTCCGCCATTCCCTTTGCCTTGCCCTGCTGGGCCTTTTGCTCGGTGCCGCCGGCGCCGGCGCTGCAGAGGAAAGGAAGGGGCTGGAAAAAGTGCAGGACAGCTTTCTCAAGCTGGTCTGCGGCAAGACCGCCGTCGCCGACAACAGCGCCTGCGCCAGGATGCTGGGCGATGCCGGCCAGGGCGACGACGGCGCCCGGGTGCGGCAGCTGGCGGCCCACTTCATCGTGCTGACCTTCGCCGAGGCCGGCACCCGGGCCCTGGAGGAGCACGAGGACCGGGGCGTGCTGGCGCCGGCCCTGCTGCAGCGCATCCGCACCGCCGAGGCCGAGCTGCACGAGGCCTGCTCGGTCCTGGCGTGGACCCCGGCGGCGCGCAAGGCCGCCATCTATCCCCTGGAGCGGGCCGATGTCCTGATCGCCGTGGCCGACGTGGTCAAGGCCGGCATCAAGCCCACCGCCCGGCGCCTGCGGGGGCTGGCCAGCAATCCGGTGAGCCTGCTGGCCGAGGTGGGCGACGTGCTGGAGGACGGCATGGCCGACGCCATTTACGGCTCCGCCTCCCGCCGCGGCTTCGTCGCCGCCCTGGACATCATCGCTCCCCAGAACAAGGTGGACGGCAAGGAACTGAAAGGGGCCTGGCAGGCCGTGGCCGACCGCCTGGAAGTGTCGTGCAAGAGCCTGGCCCGCCTCGGCGGCGCCCAGGAGGAGAGCGCCCCCGTGTGCAAGGTGCTCAAGCCCTGCGCGGAGCTGCAACCATGAGCGCGCCCCTGTTGCCTGAAGATGGCCCGCAGCGAAGCCAAAGCTGGCGCCAGTTCGAGGACGAGGCCCGGCGTCTGCGCCCGGCCGCCCCCCCGTCGGTGACGGCTGCCGGTGTCCGGGCCCAGGCCTGGTTCGGCGAATCCGCCGCGAATCCGCCCGAGCCTCCGGCGCCCCAGCCGGCCGCCACGGCGGCCTTCTGCGGCCTGGCCCTGTCCGGCGGCGGCATCCGCAGCGCCACCTTCGCCCTGGGCGTGCTGCAGGCCATGGCCGAGGCCCGCCTGCTGCGCCGGGTGGATTACCTGTCCACCGTTTCCGGCGGCGGCTACATCGGCACCTGGCTCTCTGCCCTGATCCACCGTACCGATGCGGACAGCCGCCGGGCCGTGCGGCAGCTGGAACAGCCCGGCCCCGTCGGCATCGCCCCCTCGGTGGCCGCCGCCGGCCAGCCCGGTGGCTGCCGGGACGACGCCAGCCAGACGGCCACGGGCGCCAGCGAGCATCCGGCCATTGCCTTCCTGCGCCGCTACAGCAACTACCTGACGCCCCGCTTCGGCCTCTTCAGCGTCGATACCCTGGCGGCGGTGGCCAACCTGTCGCGCAACCTGCTGCTGACCCAGAGCGTCTTCATCCTCTTCCTCCTCGGCCTGCTGTTCCTGCCGCGGGGCGTCGTCCTTGCCCTGTGGCAGGGCGGCCCGCCTTCGCCCTGGCTGTGGGGGGCGGTGCTGCTGTTGCTGGCCGTCGCCGCCCGGGGCCTGTACCGGGGCATGACCTGGTACCGGCGCCCGGCCGCCGACGGCGATGGATCGTCGCGTCCCGGGCCGAGCCAGGGGCAGGTGCTGCGCGGCGCCGTGCTGCCGGGCATGCTGGCGGCCCTGCTGGCCGCCGCCCTGTTCAACGACGGGACCTGGCTGCCGGCCCTGGCCGGCGGCGACGGGGCGCTGTGGGCCGCCCTGGTCCTGGCCTACCCCCTGCTGTGGCTGCTGGCGGCCGGCCTCGACCTGCCCCTGCCCCGGGGCGGCGGCACCGCCTTCCGCGTCTCCCTGGCGGCCGCCCTGCCGGCCGGGGCCCTGCTTGCCGTCCTGGTCTACGGCTATGTGCGCCTCCTCGCCGCCCTGCCGCCGCCGTCCCGGCCCTGGCTGGCGGTGGGGCTGGGGGCCTTCGTCCTGTGGGAGTTCCTCTGCCTGGCGGTCGCCCTGCACATCGGCCTGATGAAGCGGGCCCTGGCCGAACTGGCCCGGGAGTGGGCCGGCCGGGCCGGCGGCATGTCCATCGGCATCGGCCTGGGCTGGTCCCTGGTGGCCCTGGTCAGCTTCTACGGCAGCGCCTTCCTTGGCTGGCTGGGCCAGACCCTGGCGGCGGCGGGCGGCCTCGCCTGGCTGATCAGCACGGTGGCCGGCGCCCTCGCCGGACGCAGCCCGGCCACCGGCGGCAAGGGGGCCAACCCCTGGCTGGAGCGGCTGCTGCAGGCGGCACCCTACATTTTCATCGGCGGCCTGCTGCTGTTTCTTTCCTGGCTGGGGGAATGGGGCCTGCGCACCCTGGCCGGGGCGGGGGAGCAGCCTTGGTTCCTGGCGCCGTCCCTAACCATGCCCGGGCTGGCGGCGGTGGTACTGGCGGCCACTGTCTGCCTGCTGGGTGCCTGGGCCCTGTCGGCGCGGATCGACGTCAATCTCTTTTCCATGCACCAGTTCTACCGCAACCGCCTGACCCGCTGCTATCTGGGCGCCTCCAATCCGCAGCGGCGCAGCGACCGTTTCACCGATTTCGACCCGGCGGACGACCTGCCCCTGCAGGACCTGGCGGCCCAGCGCCCCATCCCCCTGCTCAACGGCGCCCTCAACCTCACCGGCAGCGAACCCCTGGAATGGCAGCAGCGCCAGGCGGCCCCCTTCATCTTCTCGCCGGACCGCTGCGGCTTTCTCCTGCCGCCCTCGTCCCAGAGCCCCGAGTGGCGCGAGTTCCTGGCGCCGAGCCGGGACTACATGAGCCGGGAGGGCGCCCATCTGGGCATGGCCATGGCGGTCTCCGGGGCCGCCGCCAACCCCAATATGGGCTACCACACCGAGCCGGCCATGGCCTTCGTCATGGCCCTGCTCAATGTCCGTCTGGGGCGCTGGTGCCCCAATCCGGCAGGACCGTTCATCGCCCTCAGCAGTCCGCCCCTGGGGCTGTGGTACCTGCTGCGGGAGCTGTTCGGCAGCGTCAATGAGGACACCGGCTTCGTCAATGTCTCCGACGGCGGCCATTTCGAGAACCTGGGGCTGTACGAGCTGGTGCGCCGCCGCTGCCGCCTGATCGTGGTCAGCGACGGTGGCCAGGACAGGGACTTCCAGTTCGAGGACCTGGGCAACGCCATCCGCAAGTGCCGGGTGGACCTGGGGGCCGAGATCGACATCGACGTGCGCCCCCTGCTGCCCGGGGCGGCGCCGCGGCAGCGGCTGGCGGTGGGGCGCATCCGCTACTGGGACGACGGGCGGCAGGCCCTGGCGGGGATGCCGCCGACCCCGGAGTGCGGCGTGCTGGTGTACCTGAAACCCATGGTGCTGGGGGACGAGCCGGTGGACGTGGGCAACTACGCCGCCACCCACCCTGACTTCCCCCACCAGTCCACCGCCGACCAGTGGTTTGACGAGGCCCAGTTCGAGAGCTATCGCCAGCTGGGGCTGGCCACCGGGCGCCGGGTCTTCGGCCAGGGGCCGTGGCGGCAGGACGACGAGGCGGACGACGAGGCCTGGGTGCGGGCCGTGGCCGCCGCCCTGGCCCCGGCAGCCGCAGCGGCGCCCTAGGCGCCGGGGTCAGGCGGGATCAGTTGGAGAGTGGGGTGCTGGGGGCTGCCTGGGGCGTTGGGCTTTGGCTCGCCACCCATTCCAGCAGGGCCTCCACCGGGCCCCAGGCGGCGCCGGCCTTGGGGCCGCCGGCCAGGGCCACCAGGGCCCAGCGGCGGCCCCCGGCGTCGGTGACGTAGCCGGCCCAGGCGCGCACGCCTTCGATGGAGCCGGTCTTGAGGTGGGCGCGGCCGGCGCTGCTGCCGTTGCCGAAGCGGCGCTTCAGGGTGCCGTCCCTGCCCGCCAGCGGCAGGGAGGCGACGAACTCGGGCATGACCGGGCTCTTCCAGGCCGTCAGCAGCAGTTGCAGCAGGCTGCGGGCGGCGATGCGGTCGTCCCGGGAGAGGCCGGAACCGTTTTCCACCGCCAGTTCGGGAAAGCTGAGGCCCTTTTCCGCCAGCACCTGACGCAGCCCCTGGCGGGCGCCGGCCAGGGTGGCGGCCTCGCCGGCCGGGGTGTCGGCCAGGGCGAGGAAGAGGTGGCGGGCCATGACGTTGCTGCTGTACTTGTTGGTGTCGCGCACGATCTCGGCCAGGCTGGGGGATTCCCAGCGCAGCAGGGGCACGCCGCCCACCGGGGCGGGGCCTTCCCGTACCTGGCCGGCGAACTGGCCGCCCAGTTCGCGCCACAGGGGGCGGAAGAGGCCGGCGAGATAGGCGTCGCCGGCCAGGGGGGCCAGGTGCAGGGGCTTTTCGCCGCACACCAGGGGGAAGGTGCCGCCGATGTCGAGGCGCTTGCCGGCGGGGTCGAAGCGCACCGTCAGCTTTTCGCGCCAGTCGCCGCATTCGCCGGCGCCGGGGGCGATGCGGGCGTTCACCGCGAGGCCTTCCTGGGGCACTTCCTGGACCAGGCGCACGCTGCCCGCGGCCAGGTCCGGCACCAGGGTGAAGCGCAGGGCGGTGTAGTTCACCAGGGCCGCATCCGCATTGACGTTGTAGGCCCGCAGGGGCTCGTTGTCGAAGGCGGCGGGGTCGAAGGGGGGCAGGCGGTAGGCGCGGCGGTCGGCCACCAGGTCGCCGCCGATCTGGCGTACCTCGGCCCGGTCCCGCAGCTGCCGCAGCAGCAGCCAGAAGCGTTCCAGGGTGAGGGCCGGGTCGCCGCTGCCGACCAGGTAGAGATTGCCTTCCAGGCGGCCGTCCCGGGGGGCGTTGTCGCCGCGCAGCTCGGTCTTCCAGGTGTAGGCCGGGCCCAGCTTTTCCAGGGCGGCGTAGGTGGTCACCAGCTTCATCACCGAGGCCGGGTTCATGGGGCGGGCGGCGTTGTGCAGCAGGCGCGGCGCGGCAGCGTCCACCGCCTGCACGGCGACGGCGAACTGGCCGGGAGGCAGGCCGGCGGCGTTGAGGGCCCGGGTGACCTCGGGAGGCAGGACAGTGGCCGTGTCCGGCGGCATCTGCCCGGCGGCGTAGGTGTGGAGTGGGTTGCAGAGCAGGGTCAGCCACAGGGCAAGCACCAGGCGGCCGGTGGCGAAGGGACTACGGTGGAATATGCGCATTATTCGGCGTTCGGGGAGGGGCTTTGGGGCGATAATAGCGCGAATCCCACCGTCCCCCGCCCAGCCCATCATGCAAGAACAGCGTCGCCACGTCCGCATCCGTTTCGCCAAGCCCTTGCCGGCCTATGTGGGGCACCAGGGCCAGAACCTGCGGGCGGAACTGCACAACGTTTCCCTCGGCGGCGCCCTGCTGCGCACCGACCTGCCCCTGGCCATCGGCGACCGCTTCGGCCTGGAGTTCGCGCTCCAGGGCATGGGCATCGACACCGTGCCCATCGTCATCAGCCGCGGCCTGGGCGATCTGGTGGGGGTGCGCTTCGACCTGGGGCCGGCTTCCGAGATCCAGCTGGAAGGCGCGATCCAGGACTCCCTGCGCAACGGCATCGCCTCCGTGCTGTCCATGCACACCCTGGCCGGACGCAAGGTGATGCGCATCGCCGGCGCCCTCAACCTGTCCCTGCGCAACGACTTCTTCCACGCCCTGGACAAGATGGGGGTGGCTGAGATCGACCTCTCCGAGGTGACGACCGTGGATGCGGACGGCCTGGCCCTCTGCGTCGTCGCCGCCGAGCGCCGCGGCGTCGTCATCGAGCGCCTCTCGCCGGCGGTGGCCAGCCTCTGGCGCGCGGCCCGCCAACCCTCGGCCTGACCCTGCCGCAGCCGGGTTTCCCGGTCTAGAATGACGGCTTCATCCGAGGAGCCGCCCGCCCATGTTTTCCCGCCTGTTCCGCTCCCGCAGCGAAGTGCCGGCCGCCGTCGAGGCTGCCGCGCCTGTTGCCCCTGCCGCCTCTGGCGCGGCCGCGCCCGCCACGCCGCCGGTTGCTCCCCTGACGGGGGAGGAGCAGCGCCATTCCTTCGTGCGGCGCGAGCCCATCGTCAATCGCCAGCAGCGGGTGGCCGCCTACGAATTCAACCTGGAGGCCCGTCTCGCTTCCCGCCTGGGCGGGCGCAGCGCCGTCGTCCAGCGCAGCCTGCAGGAAGCCCTGTTCCACGAACTGGCCCTGGCCTCCGGCGAATCCGGGGTGCTCGGGCAGCGCCTGGCCTTTGTCCCGGTCAGCCCCGATGCCCTGGATTCGGCCGCCCTGGCCCGCCTGCCGCGGCAGAACACGGTGCTCATGCTGGCCCTGCCTCCCGACGTGGAGGCCGAGGCCCTGCCGCCGCCGGTGACCCTGGTGCGGCTGCGCCAGGAAGGCTTTCTCCTGGGCATGTACGTGCCGCCGGACAAGGCCGCCCTGGCCGCCCTGCGGCCCCATCTCGACTACGTGGCGGTGGATGTGGCGGCTTTCGACGGCGAGCGCCTGCGCAACCTGGCCTACGCCCTGAAGACGGTGGACGGCCACACGGTGCACCTCATCGCCGACAACGTGCAGACGGCGGATGAATTCAATCTCTGCTTCCAGCGCGGCTTCGACTATTTCCAGGGCCGCGCCGTGTCCCTCAAGGAAGCCTGGGCGCCGGCCAAGGGTGCCGCTTCCCGCATGCGCATCATCCAGCTGCTCAACCTGGTGCGCAACGAGGCGGAGAACAAGGAGCTGGCGGAAACCCTGAAGCAGGACCCCCTGCTTTCCTTCCGCATCCTGCGCTACATCAACTCCCCCGGCATCGGCCTGACCACGCCCGTTTCCTCCATCGAGCATGCCCTGGTGGTGCTGGGCCTGGGGCGCTTCTACCGCTGGCTGTCCCTGCTGCTGTTCGCCCCCCAGGGCGGCGGCTTCGGCGAGTGGCTGGTGGTGGAGCATGCCCTGACCCGGGGCCGGCTGATGGAATTGCTGGGGGCCGGCCGCTTCCCGCCGGCCGAGCACGACGCCCTGTTCCTGTGCGGCTCCTTTTCCCTGCTGGACCGGCTGCTGCAGCAGCCCCTGGCCGAAGTGGTGGGGCAGCTGACCCTGCCGCCGGCGGTGAAGCAGGCCCTGCTGCAGCGGCAGGGGCCCTACGCCCAGCTGCTGGAGGTGGCGGAAGCCTGCGAGAGCCTGGAGTCGGCCCGCATCGAAAGCGCCGCCCAGGCCGCCGGCCTGGAGGCGGAGGCCACCAACCGGGCCATGATCATGGCCATGGCCTGGGCCAACGAGGTGGGGGAGCTGGGCGGCAGCGACGCCCTGTAAGACGGGGCGGGCCCGGGCGGCCCGCCGCCGGCCTCATTCCGGCTGGCAGATTTCGCCGCGGCGGATGGCCACCAGGGTGCGGGCGATGAGCAGGCCCAGGACCAGGCTGAGGATGGAGAGCAGGATCATGCCCAGGGCGCTGAAAAAGGTGCTGTGGGTGCGGCCGGCCATGGCCAGGGTGGCGATGGTCACTGCCGCCAGGGGGAAGGAATAGGCCCAGGAGGAGAGGAAGAAGGGCACGCGCAGGAAGCGCAGCACATTGGAGAACAGCAGCAGTGCCAGGAACAGGGCCGTGTGCAGCAGGATGCGGGCAAAGGCGTCCACCTCCCCGGTCAGGTTCATCCAGGCGACGCAACCCACCGAGGGCGGCGCCAGGAGGATGAACAGGGTGGGGGTGAGGCGCAGGGGCAGGGGCTCGTGGAAGAAGAGCCGGTACATGACGATGGTCAGCAGCACCAGCCAGAACACCAGCCCGATGCTGAAAAAGAACCAGGACAACTCCGGCGGGGCAAAGCGCACGCCGACCACGGGCACGATGATGTTGCCCACCACAGGGATGAACCAGGCCGGGTTGGCGTGCTTGATCTCGTAGTGGGTGTGGTGCAGCCAGCCGCCCATGATGGCCAGGGTGAACGCCAGATGCAGCCCGGCGCCCAGGCCCCAGATCGGGGCGGCGAGGCCGGGGGCGTCCTCGGCCCAGGAGATGGCCAGGAGCAGCAGGCCGATGGAAATGGTGGGGAAGAAGTTGATGCGTACCGGATGGCGCCATTCGCCGAGGACGGCGACCCGGTGGGTGAGGAACTTGAGCCCATACACCAGGGCCGTCAGCAGCCACACGGCGGTAGCCAGCCAGCGCAACCATTGCCCCACTTCCGCCGGCGCCCCCAGAACCAGGTGGGCCTTCTGCCAGGCGATGGCAAGGCCGGCGGTGCCCATCACTGTGGAGAAGAAGGAAACGGGAAAGAGGGAGAGCCTGGCGGGCGTGGGGGCGGTGTGGGTCATGGCGGTGGGTTCCGTATAACGGGCGGCCGGAATAAACGCGGCGGGGTCGGACTTGGGCTGCTTCTTGTCGGGATGGGCCGGAATGAGGCCGGCGCCCATTATATGAAAATTCAGCGTTTTCTAATATTCAAAATGGGGGGAGCCGGACGGGCAAAAAAAAAGCCCGGGGCGAGCCCCGGGCTGTGAGGTGGGTCGGTTTGCTTCTTAGTGGGAGGAGGCCGCTGCGGCACCGATGCCGGTTTCGGAGCGGATTTCCTGATCCAGGTAGGCGACGCGTTCCTTGGCGGCCTGTTCGCTGCGATCCATCAGGGAGAACAGCCAGATGCCGATGAAGCCGGCAGCCATGGAGAACAGGGCCGGGGAGGCGTAGGGGAAGATTTCCGTCTTGTTGCCCAGGATGTCGACCCAGATGGACTTGGAGAGGACAGTCAGGACCACAGCGGTGATCAGGCCCAGGAAGCCGCCGTAGAAGGCGCCCTTGGTGGTGCAATCCTTCCACAGCACGGACATGAAGAGCACCGGGAAGTTGGCGGATGCGGCGATGGCGAAGGCCAGGGACACCATGAAGGCGATGTTCTGCTTTTCGAAGGCGATACCCAGCACCACCGCGATGATGCCCAGGGCAACGGTGGTCATCTTGGACACGCGCATTTCCGTGGCGCTATCCACGTTGCCGTGACGGAACACGGAAGCGTAGAGGTCATGGGACACGGCGGAGGCACCGGACAGGGTCAGACCGGCAACCACAGCCAGGATGGTGGCGAAGGCCACGGCAGAGATGAAGCCGAGGAACACGTTGCCGCCCACGGCGTTGGCCAGGTGGATAGCCGCCATGTTGCCGCCGCCCTTCAGCACGCCCTTGGCATCCAGGAACTCGGGGTTGGTACCGACGAGCACGATGGCGCCGAAGCCGATGATGAAGGTCAGGATGTAGAAGTAACCGATCCAGGTGGTGGCCCAGAACACGGACTTGCGGGCTTCCTTGCCATCCGGCACGGTGAAGAAGCGCATCAGGATGTGGGGCAGACCGGCGGTACCGAACATCAGGGCCATACCGAAGGAAATGGCGGAGATGGGATCCTTGATGAAGGAGCCCGGGCCCATGATGGACTGACCCTTGGCGGCAGCAGCGGCAGCGACCGTCTCGGCAGTGGCACTCGGATCGGTTTCCAGCGCCTTGGCCAGCAGGCCCTTGGCAGCCAGGTCGGTCTTGATGCGCACGGCGTCGGCGAACAGGGCTTCAGGGGAGAAGCCGTACTTGGCCAGCACCATGAACACCATGAAGGAAGCGCCGGAGAGCAGCAGCACGGCCTTGATGATCTGCACCCAGGTGGTGGCGGTCATGCCACCGAAGAGCACGTAGACCATCATCAGGATGCCGACCAGCACCACGGCGATCCAGTAGTCGAGACCGAACAGCAGCTTGATCAGCTGGCCGGCACCCACCATCTGGGCGATCAGGTAGAAGGCCACCACCACCAGGGTGCCGGAAGCCGCCAGAGCGCGGATCGGCGTGGCCTGGAAGCGGTAGGCCGCCACGTCGGCAAAGGTGAACTTGCCCAGGTTCCGCAGGCGCTCGGCCATGAGGAACATGATGATGGGCCAGCCCACCAGGAAGCCGATGGAGTAGATCAGGCCGTCGTAGCCGTCGGCGAACACGGCGGCAGAAATACCCAGGAAGGAAGCGGCGGACATGTAGTCGCCGGCGATGGCCAGACCGTTCTGGAAACCGGTGATGCCGCCGCCTGCGGTGTAGAAGTCAGCCGCAGTCTTGGTCTTGGAGGCAGCCCACTTGGTGATCCACAGGGTCAGCAGCACGAAGGCGCCGAACATGAAGATGGCCGTCCAGTTGGTGGCCTGCTTTTCGGCCTGGCCTTCCAGCGCCGCGGCGAACACCGGGGAGCTGAGCAGGCCCAGGCCGGCGAGGGCGAGGGTGTTGGTGAGTTTTTTCATTTCTTCATTTCCTCCTGGACGATCTGCTCGGTCAGGGCATCGAACTCGCTGTTGGCGCGGCGGACGTAGAGGCCGGTGATGGCGACGGTGAACAGGATCAGGCCGACGCCGACGGGAATGCCGACGGTCATGACGCCGCTTTCGGACAGCTTCTGGGCCAGCAGGGCCTTGTCGAAGGCGATGATGGCGATGTAGCCGTAGTAGGCCAGCAGCATGATGAGGGTCAGGGTCCAGCCAAAGACGTTGCGCTTGCTTTTCAGCTCGTGGAATTTCGGGTTTGCCCGAATCCGCTTGGTCAGCTCTTGTTGACTCATTTGTCTCCTCCTAAAAAACCTCCGGGCCAATCGAAGGAATGGCCATGGAGCCGAACTATGTCCCCGAAGACTTACAGTTCCCTTACTCCAATGAGAACTTTTTGCGTCAGGACGGAAGAATTTCGAGTCTCGGTAAGTGAATGATTTAATGGAAAAACGATTTGTGCGCTGCGTCAATTTTTCTTGGTGGTTATGCCGTTGCAATGGGGTGTTTCATGCCGACTGGTGCAATCGATTTATCAATGCGTAAATTGCGGAAGCGCTGTTTTGATTCGGTTTTTGGGCTTGGCAGCCCAGGTGGCCGCGTCCGCGATTAACTGCGGACGGGGAGGGGGGAGGGGGTGGTGCGAATGCGGAAAGAACGGCGCCGGCATTGGTCCGGCGGGTGTCCGTCAGGGGGGTGACGGACGTTCCGGAGCGGTGCCGCTGTGAAAAATATTTTTTTAGGCGAGGAAGTTCTGCCGTTCCTTGAACAGCTTGCGGGCGTCGGCGTGGGCCTGCTCCAGGTTGCGCAGGGCCGGATCGTCGTCGTGGGGGCAGAAGTATTCCTTGTCCTGGGCGGCCATGACCAGGGCGATGGCCGCCTCGTCCTCCAGGTCGTACTTCTCGGTGATCAGGGTGGTGACTTCGTCCAGATACTCTTCGTAGGTCATGGGCATGGCGGAATTCCAGGGAGGAGGGCGGGCCGGCGGCATGGCCGCCAAAGGGGGGTCAGGGCTGCAGCACCAGTTCGACACGGCGCCAGGAACTGCGGCAGGCTTCGCTGTCGCAGGCCGGCGCCAGTTCCCTGCCCCGGGCGCGGATGAGTATCTGGGTGCCGCGGACGCCACGGCGTACCAGGGCGGCCTCCACCAGGGAGGCCCATTTCTCCGACAGGGCCAGGCAGTACTCCTTGCTGCCCAGGTGGTCCGTGTGGGCACGCAGCACCAGGCGCCGCAGCCGGTCGGCCCGCAGCTCCTCGGCCATCTGGTCGAGCAGGGGCGCCGCCGCCGGCGGCACCTCGGCATCGCCGGGGGAGAAATAGACGCTGGGGGCTTGGGGCGTGGCCACCACTTCGGCCGGGGGCGGCACGCTGGGCCGGGCCGGGGCCGGCGGCCGCGGCGCGCTGACGACGGTGGGGGCAGTGGGCGCGGCGCAGGCCGCAAGACAGGCGGCGAGGCAAAGCAGGGTCAGGCGAATGGGCTGCATCGGAATCTGGCGGGGCCGCCGCCGGGCCGTCGTCCGCCACCGGCGAGGGGCGCATGGCTGTCCGGGGCCCCGCAGCGGGACTGGGAAGCCTGCCATTATAGGGGCGGCCCAGGCCCGGGGGCGAGTCCGGGAATCGCCGCAAAGCCCGGCCCGGACCTGGGGGGCAGGATGGGCCAGAGCACACATATTTTTGCTAGTATACGATTCGTATATAAATCGTATATTTTGAGGTGTCATGGGAATCGTCAAAATTTCAGAGCAGATGCACGAAAATTTGCGTCTCACCAGCGGCGCCTTGAGCCGTTCCATCAACGCGCAAGCGGAACATTGGCTACGTGTGGGGATGCTCGCGGAACTCAACCCGAACCTGGCCTACGCTGATATCTGCCAGTTGCTGATTCAGGCAGAACGGCAGGCCGAAGGCGCTTCTGCCGACAAGGATGCAGCGGTGGCGCAGGCGGCATGAGCGCAGCGCGAGCCGTACCCATCCGGGCGGAGGCCGAAATTGCCATGGCCCGACGCGCCGGAATGTTGGCTGCCGATGTCCTGCGGATGATTGCCGGCCATATCCGGTCGGGAGTTACCACCAATGAGCTGGACCGCTTGTGCCACGAGTACATTGTCCATGTGCAGCAGGCGATTCCTGCCAATGTGGGCTACCACGGCTACCCCAAGACAATTTGCGCCTCGGTAAACCATGTGGTTTGCCACGGCATTCCGTCCGACAAGAAGCTGAAGGATGGGGACATCGTCAACATCGACGTTGCCGTCATCAAGGACGGCTGGTTCGGCGATACGAGCAGGATGTTCCTGGTCGGCAACCCCGGCATCCTGGCCCGGCGCCTGGTACGCACGACCTATGAAGCCATGCGGGCAGGTATACGGCAGGTCCGTCCGGGGGCCACCCTCGGCGATATCGGTCACGCCATCCAGAGCGTTGCCCAGCGGGAGAACTTCAGCGTCGTCCGCGAATACGGCGGCCACGGCATCGGCACGGTCTACCACGACGACCTGCATGTGCCCCACTACGGCCAGCCCGGCAAGGGGCTGAAACTGGAGCCGGGCATGATCTTCACCATTGAGCCGATGCTCAATGCGGGCGGCGCCGCCATCCGCCATCTGCCTGACGACTGGACGGTCGTGACGAAAGACCGCTCCCTTTCGGCCCAGTGGGAGCACATGGTGCTGGTGACCGAAACCGGTTTCGAGATTCTGACGCCCTGGCCCGATGGCGAGGGGGACTACCCGCCCATCACGCCGGCAGGTGCAGCGCCGCTTCCGGCCTGATCCTGACCTTGGGCGTTGCCGCCGGCAGGGCGGCGGGCGGTGGCCGGGGCTCCCCACCCGCCGCAACGTGGAAGTGCAGCGGCACAGGGCTATCCGTGGGCTGCAGGACGCCCCAGTCTGGCGTAGAACAGCCGCTTCGCCACCTCCACCAGCAGCAGGTAACCCAGTACCAATGCGCCGAGAATGCCGTAAAAACTGGCCGGCGGCGGCACGAAGCCGAAATGGACGCCCAGGGGAGTGAAAGGCAGGAGCACCGCAATGGCAACAATGGCCACCGCCGCCGCGATCAGCAGGGGATGGGGCCGGCTGCGGAAAGGGCTGCCCCGGGTGCGGATGATGAAAATCACCAGCACCTGGGTGCACAGGGACTCGACGAACCAGCCGGTCTGGAACAGCTTTTCATCGGCCTGCAGCAGCACCAGCATGACGTAGAAGGTGAGGAAGTCGAAGAGGGAGCTGATGGAGCCGATGACCAGCATGAAGTTGCGCACAAAGCCCAGGTCCAGCACCCGGGGCGTCCGCACTTCCACCGCATCCACCTGGTCCAGGGGAATGGGGGTTTCCGAGATGTCGTAGAGGATGTTGTTGAGCAGGATCTGGGTCGGCAGCATGGGCAGGAAGGGCAGGAACAGGGAAGCGCCGGCCATGCTGAACATGTTGCCGAAGTTGGAGCTGGTGCCCATCAGGATGTACTTCATGATGTTGCCGAAGGTGCGCCGGCCTTCCTGCACCCCGGCATGGAGGACGTGCAGGTCCTGGCGCAGCAGGATCATGTCGGCCGCCTCCTTGGCCACATCCACGGCGGAATCCACGGATAGCCCCACATCCGCCGCATGCAGCGAGGGGGCGTCGTTGATGCCGTCCCCCAGGTAGCCCACCACGTGCCCGCGGACCTTGAGGGCCCGGATGACCCGCTCCTTCTGGGCAGGATTGACCCGGCAGAAGAGATTGCAGCCCTCCACCCGGGCCTGCAGGGCGTGGTCGTCCATCCCGGCGATGTCCTGGCCGAGGAGAATGCCCGTCACCGGAATCTGCAATTGGCCGCAGACGTGGCGGGTGACCCGCTCGCTGTCGCCGGTGACCACCTTGATCGTCACCCCGACCCGGTCCAGGGCGGCCAGGGCCGAGGCGGCGCTCTCTTTGGGCGGGTCGAGGAAGGCGGCAAAGCCTGCCAGCACCAGCTCGCTCTCGTCGCCGACCACCGCATGGGGATGGTCCAGGGGAACCTGGCGCCAGGCAATGCCCAGGGCCCGGAAGCCCTCTTCTTCCAGGGCATGATACTGGCCCACCACGGCGCTCCGGGCGGCGGCATCCAGGGGCAAGGGCGCCTCGACAGCGGCGGACTCGTAGTGGGTGCACAGGCCGACGATCTCGTCCGGCGCCCCCTTCACCACCAGCCAGCGGCTCTCGCCGTTGTCGATCAGCACCGAAACCCGACGCCGCTCGAAATCGAAGGGCACTTCGTCAATCTTGCGCCAGGGCATGGTGTCAATGTGGCCATGGGCGAGGATGGCCTCGTCCAGGGGGCTTTTCAGGCCGGTCTCGAAGAAGCTGTTGAAATAGGCCAGCTCCAGCACCCGTTTGGAGGGTGTCCCGCCCGCATCCACATGGCGCTCCAGCCGGATCTTTGCCTCCGTCAGGGTGCCGGTCTTGTCGGTGCACAGCACGTCCATGGAACCCAGGTCCTGAATGGCCGAGAGGCGTTTGACGATCATGTGCCGCCTGGCCATGCGCAAGGCCCCCCGGGACAGGGTCACGGACACCACCATGGGCAGCAGTTCCGGGGTCAGGCCCACGGCCAGTGCCACGGCAAAGAGGAAGGATTCCAGCCAGGGCTTGTGGAAGTAGGTATTCACCAGCAGCACAAACATCACCATGAGGATGGTGAGGCGCATGATCAGCATGCCGAAACGCCGGGTGCCAAGCTCGAAAGAGGTGGCGCCGGCGGGCCGGGAAAGGCTGTCGGCAATGCCGCCAATGGCCGTCTGGGTGCCGGTTCGGGCCACCACCACCCGGCCGCTGCCACTGATCACCGAGGTGCCCATGAAGACGGCGTTGGTGGCTTCCTGCATGTCGCTGCCGCCCGGCGGGCCGGGGCGCTTCTCGACCGGGTAGGTCTCGCCGGTGAGGACGGACTGTTTAACGAACAGGTCCCGGGCTTCGATCACGATGCCGTCTGCCGGAATCAGGTCCCCCGCCGAGAGCTGCACCACATCGCCGGGCACCAGTTGGCTCACGGCCACCTCCCGGAAAACGCCATCTCGCAGCACCGTGGCCTGGATCGACACCGCCTGTCGCAGTTTTTCCGCCGCCGCATTGGCCCGATGCTCCTGGACGAAGTCCAGGGTCACGCTGAGCATGACGATGCTGCCGATGATGAGGAAATTGGTCATTTCCCCGGTGAAGGCGGAGACGGCGCTGGCTACCAGGAGAATCAGCACCAGGGGATTGGCAAAGCGGGAGAGGTACTGCCGCCACCAGGGCAGACGTCGCCGGCCACGAAATTCATTGGGACCGAATCTGGTCAGACGGGACCTGGCCTCGGCCGCGCTCAGGCCGCCGGCAATGGCGCCAGGCGGCGATTGCGGCACGGCTTGCGTATCGAGCCACCAGGCTTCCGGGGGTGGGTTTTCAGGCATGAATGCTTGCTTTCCGATGCGGCAGGGCTTGGTTGATGATAGGCCGATTTCCCGGGGATGTCGGCGAGTTGGGCCACGCATTTGCACATGTCCGGGAATGCCGGCGGCCCCGGGCCATGGGAGAAAATAACTTGGGAAGGATGGGAGGATTTATGTCAGCATGATCAGATATCGGGATATGGCAGCGTCTGCCATTCTCCCTGCCCGAGTCGGGTCGCCTGCTCGCCCGTTTCGCGGCTGATGTGCGCCTCGTTCTTTCCCATAGGAGAAGCCGATGATCAATCCTGCTTCCCTCCCCGATCCGAAGATCAACCAGCTGCTGGCCGCCCTGCCGCCGGACGTATGGGAGCGCTGGGCCGCCCTGCTGGAACCGGTTGAACTGCCCCTGGGGACGGTGCTGTACGAGTCGGGGGCGCGCCTGAGCCATGTTTATTTCCCCACCAGTGCCATTGTTTCCCTGCTGTACGTCATGGAAAACGGCGCTTCGGCCGAAATCGCCGTGGTCGGCCACGAAGGGCTGGTGGGCGTTTCCCTGTTCATGGGGGGCGACACCACCCCCAGCCGGGCCGTGGTACAGAGCGCCGGCCAGGGATACCGGCTCAAGGCCTCGGCCATGATGCTGGAGTTCAACCGGGCCGGCCCGGCGATGCATCTGCTGCTGCGCTACACCCAGGCCCTGATCACCCAGATGTCCCAGACGGCAGTCTGCAATCGGCACCACTCCCTGGACCAGCAACTGTGCCGCTGGCTGCTGCTCAGTCTCGACCGCCTGCCCACCAACGAACTGGTGATGACCCAGGAGCTGATCGCCAACATGCTCGGTGTGCGTCGCGAAGGGGTGACCGAGGCCGCCGGGAGGCTGCAGGCCGCCGGCTTGATCCGCTATCACCGGGGCCACATCACCGTGCTCGACCGCAAAGGCCTGGAGCAGTGCACCTGCGAGTGCTACGCCGTGGTGAAGCAGGAATACGACCGGCTGCTGCCGTGCCGGCTGGCCACCTGACCCGGGCTTAAAAAGGCCAGCCCCACGCCTCGATCGAGGCGTGGGGCTGGCCTTGCCGGCACAAGGGCCGGAGAACAGGAAGAGGAGCGGCAGAGTCGGCCCTTCCCTTGCCGCAGGACTTACTTCTTGTCCTTGTCTTTATCCACCTGATTGCCGATCACGCCGCCGACAACAGCGCCGCCCACGGTGCCGGCGGTGCTGCCGCCGGTGAGGACGGCGCCGCCGACAGCGCCTACGCCGGCGCCGATGGCCGTGTTCTTGTCTCGGCTGGACATGCCGCTGCAGGCGCCCAGGCCAAGGATCAGGGCGGCAGCAAGGGCGCCCAGGGAGAGGTTCTGTATCGTTTTCATGGCAATTCCTTCAGAAAGTGTGGCCGCCGGCATCAACGCCTGCGGTCATCCCCGGTCGTCGTGCCGGTGACTTCAATCTCGACGCGACGATCTGGTTGCAGGCAGGCGATGACCTTGGCGCTCTTGGCGCCAGGGCAGTCGCCGGGTTGGGTGGCCGGCTGGGTTTCCCCCTTGCCTTCGGCCGTCATGCTGTTGGCGGGAATGTTCTTGCCGACCAGGTAAGCCTTCACCGCCTGGGCCCGGCGCTGCGAAAGCTCCTGGTTGTAGCGGGGCGAACCGAAGCGGTCCGAGTGCCCCGTGATCAGGATGCCGTCGTAGCGGACCTGGCCAATCTGGGCGGCCAGGCTGTCCAGCATCTCCGTGCTTTCCGGCGTGAGCCGGGCCTTGTCGAAAGCGAACAAGGCATCGCCGGAGAAGCTGACCTGGCGCGACATGGGCGGCGCCGGTGGCGGCATGGGGGCGGCCTGGGCCATGACGGGGGGCGGGATGAAGCTGGGATCGCATTGCTGCACGGCCCGCGCCGGCGTCCAGTCGCTGGTGTGCCAGCAGAGGCCGCTGCCGCTGGTGACGATGGAGCCGTCAGTGCCATCCACCAGATATCCCTGGTTCTTGGCATCGTTGTCGGCGGCAAAGGCGTCGGCTGTCATCAGGGTCGTGGCGAGCAGGGTGGCCAGTGCATCGTGGCGAGCAGGGTGGCCAGTGCAATTTGTTGTCTGGGTTTCATCACGAGGAATCCTTAAGCGAAGTTGATCGGGCAACCTCAGGGGTCTGCATGCAGACGGGACCGGGGAGGAGGCATCACCGCACCCACGGTGCGATCGGATCCATTCCGCGTCTGTGCGCTGTCGTACCAATCCGCCGCCATGGGGCCGGCCAGGGGCCGCTTCCGGCGGCATGTCGGGCCCGTTGTCCGACTGTGCGCTGGCAGACAGACCGGAGCACCCCGGCTTTCGATACTGGCTACGCATGTCGCCGCGGCCGCGCTCCTCCGGTCGTTCGTGTCACAACAACGCTTGGAAAGGAATCGCAATGAACAGCCCCACCCAATGCGGCCAGCGGCGTAGCGCCTGGCCATTGCTGCTGGCCTTCTCGCCCCTGCTGCTCCTGGCCGCCTGCGCCAGTGCCCCGCCGGAAGCGAACCAGAAGATTGCCGTCGCCGCGGCTTCGGTACAGCACGCCAGCAGCGCCAGCACCAGCGAAAGCGCCGCCGTCGAGTTGCAGATCGCCATCAACAAGTTGGCCAGCGCCCGCCAGGCGGCGGCCAACATGGATTACGAACGCGCCCAGATGCTGGCGGAAGAAGCCGAAGTGGACGCCCAGGTGGCCGAGTTGCATGCCCAGTCGGTGCGTTCCCGCAAGGCTGCCGTGGAGTCCCAGGACGCCGCCCGGGCCCTTCGCAATGAAATCAATCGCAGGCCTTCGCGCTAGTCGCCGACGCCAGGAGATATCAAATGACCATCCGGATTCTCACCCTTGCCACGCTGACGGCGGCGCTTGCCGCCTGCAGTTCCGTCCCTGAACGCAATCTGGCCCTGGAGCAGGCCCAGGACCGCTATGCCATCGCCAGCAACGACCCCGCGGTGCAATCCCTGGCGGCCGACGAACTGCGCCGGGCCGGGGAATCGCTCCGCGTGGCCCAGCAGGCCGGCGCTGACCGCCTGCCCCGGGCCACGGTGGACCACCTCTCCTACATGACCACCCAGCGCGTCGTCATCGCCCAGGAAACGGCTTCCAGCCGCGCTTCCCAGGCCGTCACCGGAGCCGCCTCCGCCGAGCGGGAAAAAATGCAGATGGACAGCCGCATGCGGGAGGCCGACGGTGCCTATGAGCGGCTCGCCAGGTCCCAGCGGGGCAAGCAGGTCAGCGACGCCCGGGTCGAAGAACTGGAAATCCAGCTCAAGGAACTGAATGCCCGGCAGACCCCACGCGGCCTGGTGGTGACCCTGGGCGACGTGCTGTTCGACAGCGGCCATGCAGAACTGGTGGCTGGCAGCACGGGCAACATGTCCGCCTTGGCCGAAATCTTCAGCCGCCATCCCCAGTTGACCGCAGCCATCGAGGGTTATGCCGACAGCAGCGGCTCCGCCAGCCGCAATGTCGTTCTGTCCCGGCAGCGGGCCGAGGCGGTGAAGGAGGCCCTGGTCTCCCTCGGCGTCGCCGCCGAGCGTTTGAACACCCAGGCCTATGGCGAGGAAAACCCGGTGGCCAGCAACGGGACGGCGGCCGGGAGGCAGTTGAACCGCCGCGTGGAAATCGTCTTCGCCCATCCTCGCTATGACCGCTCCATGCGCTAGGCGGCAGACCGCTTCCAGGGCAGCCGGGGGCGCCTTCTGCGGCGCTCCCGGCGGTGGTGCCGTGGCGGCCCGTGACGCTGGGGGAAGCCGATGCCGTCCAAGGCCCTGACCATTGCCGCCGATTCCCAAACTGCGGCGGCGCCGCTGCCAAGTGCCGGGGAGAGCGCCGACAGGGCGCTTGCCACCTGGCGGGGGATCGATGCCGTGCTGACGCCCATCGTCGGCCGGCGCGGGGCGGATGCCCTGTTCCGGCGCGCCCTGCAATTGACCCAGGTCGACCATCCGGTGCTCGCCTCGCCCGAGTGGGAAGCCACCGCCCCGGAAGGCTACACCGCGCTGCAGACCTTGCTGGCGGCGCAGACGGACCTCGCCGCAGCGGTGGCCAGTCAGGCCCTGCTGCGGCACTTCCAGGCCCTGCTGGAGCGCTTGATCGGCTCCTCCCTGACCCGGCAGTTGCTCGGGCCCTTGCTGGAAAACCCATCTCGCGGACCTGCCGCAGAGGATGAATCACCATGACTATCGGAAAAGCAGTCATCAACCGCCTGGCGACAGGCGTACCCGGCCTGGACGAAGTCCTCGGCGGCGGCCTGCCCGAGTTCTCCTTCAATCTCATCGCCGGCAAGCCCGGCTGCGGCAAGACGACACTGGCCCATCAGCTGATGTTTGCCCTGGCCACGCCGGATCGGCCTGCCCTCTATTTCACCGTGCTGGGCGAACCTCCCATGAAGATGCTGCGGTACCAGCAGCAGTTCGATTTTTTCGACCTGGACCAGCTCAATCGCTCCATCCGCTTCATCAACCTGGCCGATGCCGCTGCCGGCGGCGACCTGGATCAGGTGCTCAGCCGCATCGTGGCGGAGGTGGAGCATTTCCTGCCGGCGCTGGTCTTCATCGATTCCTTCCGCTCCGTCGCTCTGGCCAATCAGGGCGGGGGCAACTGTTTCCTCAGCCTGCAGCAGTTCGTCCAGAATCTCGGCGTGCTGATGAGCAGCTGGCAGGCCACCACCTTCCTGGTCGGCGAGTTCTTCACCGAGAACGACCTCAACCCCATATTCACCGTCTCCGACGGCCTGTTCTGGCTGCGTCAGAGCGTGCAGGGCAACTCGGTGGTACGCAAGATGGAGGTGATGAAAATGCGCGGGCAGCCGACCCTGCCGGGGCTGCACACCTTCCGCATCAGCAATGCCGGTCTGCAGGTGTTTTCGACTCCCGCCGTGATGACGCCACTGCCCCCAAGCGCCGGGGGGCAGTCCGACAAGCGCCTCTCCATGGGCGTGCCGGGGCTCGACGAGATGATGGGCGGCGGCTTGCCCCTGGGCTATTCCCTGCTGGTGGCCGGGCCCTCCGGCTCGGGCAAGAGCATCCTGGCTGCGGCCTTCCTGGCGGAGGGAGCCCGCCTGGGGGAGATGGGCCTCATCGCCGCCTTCGAACAGCGCCCCCATCGTGCCCGCGGCCCCCTGCTGACGACGCTCATTCAAAGCGGGCGGGTCGGTGTGGTGGATTCCCGGGCGGCCGACCTCTCGGTGGACGAGATCGCCATGCAGCTGGTGGCCGAAATCCGCCGCCTGCACGCTCGCCGCGTCGTCATCGATTCGCTCTCCGGCTTCGAACTGGCCCTGGCGCCCACCTTCCGGGCCGACTTCCGGGAATCCCTGTCCCGTCTTGTTTCGGTGCTGGCCAATATCGGGGTGACGGTCCTCATGACATCGGAGCTGGAGGACCGTTTCAACGACCTGCGTTTCAGCCCCTATGGCACCGCCTTCCTCACCGATGCCATCATCGTGCAGCGCTATATTGAAATCGACAGCCGCCTGCAGCGGGTCATGGCGGTGGTCAAGGTGCGCTCCAGCCCCCACTCCAACGAACTGCGCCTGTTCCATATCGAGGACCGGGGCATCTGCATCGATGCCATGCTGGCCGGCTACGAAGGCATTCTCGGTGGGCGGCCGACCCGGCAGGGAGGCCCGTCTGCCGGGCCGGCCCCGCTCATCGGCCCCTGATCGACGGGCGATGGCCTGCCATGAGCCGCCCCGTTGCCGCGTCCCAGCTGGCCGCCGCCAGGCAGACCCTGGCCTCCCTGAGGATGCTGGCCTGGGAGGCCAGGGCCGAACTGCAGGAACTGCGCAGCCAGTTGGCCGAGGTGCGCACCGAGCTGGGCTTCAAGCAAGGGGAAGTGTTGCGGCAGGCCAATGAACACCTAGTGCTGGCCGCCCTCCATGCGGAGCGCGTCGCCGAGGCGGCGCTGGTGGATCTGGACAAGCTGGCCCAGGCCAACCAGCGGGACATCCTGACCGGTACGCCGAACCGCATGCTGCTGCTGGACCGCCTGGAAAGCGCCCTGGCCCTGGCGCGACGGCGCGGCTCCCGCAGCGCGGTGCTGTTTCTCGATATCGACCATTTCAAACAGATCAACGACACGTTGGGGCATGCGGTGGGCGACGAGGTGCTGAAGGTTTTCGCCCGACGCCTGGAAGCGGCGGTACGGGACTCGGATACGGTCAGCCGTTACGGCGGAGACGAATTCCTCATCCTGCTGCCCGAAATATCCCGGGCCGGCGATGCGGAACTGATCGCGACCAAGGTCCTGGCCGAACTGACGCCGCCGGGCGAGGTCGGTCCCCATCGCCTGGATCTCTCTGCCAGCATCGGCATTGCCCTGTACCCGGAAGACGGGGCGGATGCCGCCACCCTGATCAACCATGCCGATGCCGCCATGTACCGCTGCAAACGGGCCGGCGGCAGCGGTTATGTCTTTCACCGCCAGCCCTCCGAATGATTCCTGCGGATAGCGCCGCCTATGTGCGCTGGAAGACAGACGCATAAGCAGACGGCCGCTAGTCTGCTTCTGGCGTACTGCGGAGAAGACTGCCCGGGGCTGCTTCCAAGGCAAAGGGAATCCGGGTCTGTCCCCTGCGCATCGCCGCAAGGCGTACGTGTCCATCCCGGCCGGTGTTGCCGCCGACCATTTCTGGTGCGTCCGCTCTGTGACGTCATCCGGCCGCCCTCGCAGGCGGCCTGTCTCACCAAAGGAATCATCATGAACAGCTTCACCATGCCCCTTTCCGTCGCCATTCTCTGGCTGGCCATCAGCAGCGGCGCCATCGCCCAAACCCAATCGAAGGCCGAATACAAGGTGGCCAAGGAAACCATCAGTACCCAGTACAAGGCCGACAAGACGGCCTGCGCCGCCATGAGCGGCAATGCCAAGGACGTCTGCAACGAAGAGGCGAAGGGACGCGAGTCCATTGCCAAGGCCGAGCTGGAAGCGAAGTACAGCCCGACGGACAAGCATCGCAACGAAGTCCTGGTGGCCAAGGCCGATGCCGCCTATGAGGTCGCCAAGGAGAAGTGCGACGACCTGGGCGGCGATGCCAAGAGCGCCTGCGTCAAGGAAGCGAAGAGTGCCCACGCAGCCGCCCTGGCCGACGCCAAGGCCGCGGAAAAGAATGCCGAGGCGCGTAAGGATGCCGTTTCCGACAAGCGCTGAAAGCCCGGCTTAACAAGCGGGGTGAGCCGGTCGCTGCTGCCGTCGTGGCAATAGACGCCAGTACCGGCCGCTTCATCCCGTCCCGCCGGAAACGGCATGTGGCAACAGTGGCTTGCCTCCGTCGCGCAACCCTGGTCGGGTTTGCCGCGGGGCCGGCCGCCCAGGAGACCCAAGATGTCAATTGAAAATGGTGGCGAGATGGAAACAGGCAACGTGGTGTCGCGTTCTTTAGACAAGGTGGCGCGCAATGCACATGAAGCGATCGACAAGACCCGGAGTATGGCTTGTCCCCCGGCCGATGGTCTGGCTGGCGGCGCCCACCAGGTCGTGGAGAAAATTGCGGGGGCGGCCCAGCAGGTCGCTGCCAACGTCAGTATGGGCAGCGCTCAATTGCGCCTCGCCTCCTCCCGCGTGGCTGCAAGCTGCCGCAACCAGGTGTGCGCCCGGCCGCTGTCTTCGCTGGGTCTGGCTGTCGGCATCGGTATTGCCGTCGGCTGGCTGTCGGGGTATTTCCGCCGCGACCGCTAAGCCCCCCTGCGGCCCGGCGACCGCCCGTCCCGACGGGCCGGTCGCCGTTTCTTGGAAAGGATCTTTCGTGCCCAACAGCCTTGCGCTGGTGCTGCTGCTTCTCTGGCTGCTTGGCCTGGTGACGGCCACGACCCTGGGCGGCTTGATCCACCTCCTGCTGCTGGTGGTCGTGGTGGCATTGCTGCTGCGCCTGGTGGGAGATCCCCGTACCTCCTAGTTCGAATCCGGGTCATGGGTCCTTGCTGTCGCCAGGCTCTCTGGCCACACGCCACTCGCAGTAGGGAGTGGCGTTTTCATGTGCCGCGCCCGATCTTCAGGGGCCCGTGGCACCGGGCAACCTGCGCCGGTGCCTGCCGTACCAGGCCATCAGGGGCGTGGCGGAGATGCCGTGTACCAGGATGGAAGCGGCCACTGTGGCCAGGGTCAGATTGACCAGGGTTTCGGCCAAGGCGCCGGAGACGCCGTGGTTCAAGGCATACATCAGATAGAACACCGAGCCGATGCCGCGGATGCCGAACCAGGCAATCATGGTCTGCTGGTAACCGCTGACGATGCTGCCGGCCATGCCGACGGCGATGGCCAGGGGCCGCAGCAGCAGGAACAGCAGCGGCACGAACCAGGCAATGGCAAGCGTCCACTGGACATAGGGCAGCATGGCGCCGATGGTCAGTACCAGCGCCAGTTCCGCCAGTTTCTCCAGCTGTTCGTTGAACCCCTGGACCGCCAGGTTCATGGTGGCGCTGGCGTGGTGCGAGTGCGTCGCCCGATTTTCATCTCGCGTATACGGCGGCGGGGGACGGTTGCGGTCCAGGGACAGCGTTCCGGCCATGGGATGTTCCCGCACGCGCTGCAGGGCCAGGCCCGCGGCAAAGACGGCGAGGAAGCCCGAGGCCAGGCATATCTGGGCGATGCCGTAGGAAATGGCGATCAGGCCCAGGCAGAGAAACAGGTTGAGGCCGATGGCGCTCTGGTGCCGGGTCCGCAGGTAAACCACCAGGATGCCGATCAGGGTGCCCAACAAGGCGCCGATGGCGAGGCCGCCGCCGGTGGCCCACAGCACGTCCATGGCCCACCAGTGCCAGCCGCCGGCCCCAAGGTCGTGGCTGCCCAGCAAGCCCAGGCCCAGCAGGACGAAGGGAAAGGCGGAGCCGTCGTTGAGGGCGCCTTCGCCGGCCAGGCTGAAACCGACGAAGTCCGGTGATCGGCCGGCTTCCGATTGCACACCGGAGGCAAGCACGGGGTCGGTGGGCGCCAGGATGCCGCCCAGCAGCACCGCCGCGCCCAGGGACAGCCCCAGGCCCCAGATGCCGACGGCGGCGACCAGGGCCACGGTGACACTCATGGAGACGACGGCCAGGCGTCCGGGCAGGATCCAGCGCCGGTCCCCCAGGGGAATGCCGAGCTTCAGCCCCACCGCAAACAGGGAAATCAGCACCACCGTTTCCGAGACCAGCTCCAGGGGGCCGGCGAGGAGGAACGGGTCCGGCGCCAGGACCCCGATGCCGCCCGGGCCCAGGCCGTAGCCCAGGGCCAGGTAGATCATGGCGCTGCTGAGGGGCAGGCGTTTGAGCAGGGTGCCCAGCAATACCATCGTGATCAGCAGCAGGCCGGCAAACAGGGCCCAATGAGCGGCAGACATGGGGGCTTTCCAGGGGATGGCGACGGCGCAGGGTCAGGTGGTCCGGCGCGTGGTCGGGGCCGAAAAAAAGCAGGTGGCTGTGTCGATCGACCCAGCCGCCTGCCGGCAAACACATGGCGTTTGCCGCCGCGACCCCGGGCAGGGGTGCGGCGGCGACGGCCTACTTGATCCGCATGTCGTTCTTGACCGCCTTGACGCCCTTGATGGTCCGGGCCACTTCGAGGGCCTTGTTGATGTTGGCCTGGGAGCTGACGAAGCCGCTCAACTGGACGGTGCCCTTGAAGCTTTCCACGTTGATTTCGGCCGATTTCAAGGTCGGCTCATTGAAGATGGCGGCCTTGACCTTGGTGGTCAGGACCGAATCGTCGATGTATTCGCCGGTGCCTTCCTGCTGCGGGGTGGCGGCACAACCGAAGGTGAACGCCATCAGCAGGCCAAGGAAAAAAAGGGGGATGCGCTTGAATTGGAAAGTCATGGTTTGGTACTCCTGATGAAGGTGCTGCTGACAAGTGCGGAATCGAGGGCCGCCCGGAAAAGCCGGTGGCCCCGGTCCGCATTTCGGGTTGCGGTTTGCGCGGGAAACCCTGCCTAGATCCGTCCCAGCAGAAAGAGGATCAGCAGGATCAGGAGCACCAGCCCCAGACCGCCGCTCGGGCCGTAGCCCCAGGAGCGGCTGTGGGGCCAGGTGGGGATGGCGCCGATCAGCATCAACAGCACGATGATCAGCAAAATGGTGCCTAGGGACATATGCCTTCTCCCAGTCGGTTCCGGCGGTTCCCGGATTGGGAAGGCCGTTGCGGGGTGCCATCCGTCATCGGCCCCGTTCCAAGGAACGACTGCGGCGCCGGAGTGACCACCTGTCGCTGCAAATTGTCATGAAGCCCGGCGGCGGTCTGTACGACAGCGCACATAGCCGGGGCTTCCCGGGACGGCGTTTTCGTTTCCTATGTGGGCCAGCGTACCGACGTGGATTGGAGCCCGGGCTAACTTGCTTCCTGCATTTGCCGGTTCCTCTGGTCGCCGCTCTCGCCCCAAGGCGGGGGCGCAACCATGACAGGGGATGCCGGAAGAATGCCCGGCCTGCAATTTCGTGGGTCGGTTCAGTAAGACAAGGAGTTTGATATGAACTGGCAAATCGCCGAAGGCAATTGGAATCAGGTGCTGGGCAAGGTCAAGGCTCAGTGGGGCAAGCTCACCGACGATCAACTCAAGGTCATCGCAGGCAAGCGCACCGAGTTGGCGGGCAAGATTCAGACCGTCTATGGCATTTCGGCCGAAGAGGCTGAAAAGCAGATCAAGTCGTTTGAAGAAGTGAATAAGGACGCCGCACACTAAACGCGCTCCGGTACAGGACCCGTGTGCAGCCAAGGGCTGTGCACGGCGTTGCTGGGACTTGCTGCACGGAGCCCCAGCGCCGCAGGAGATCAGCCATGACATGTCACAAACAGCGTATTCCCCCCCTGGTGTTGCTCGGCAGCGTCTGTGCCGGCGCAGCCCTGGCCTATCTGGCCGCAAAGCAGCTCTGCCCCGAGAAGGGCGGGGGGCAAAAGGCCGAACTGAACGATTGGGAAAGCGAAGGCGGTAGTCTTACTCCCGCTTCCCCGGCTGTACCCCCAGCCAGTTCTCCCCCGTAGCCGCCCTCATTATTTCCGGCCCGGCAAGGGCCGGTCCCGAAGTCCCGGGCCGCCTGGCGCCGTTCCTTGGTTCCGGGCAAGCAAAAAGCCACTCCATTCCGGGTGGCTTTCTTGTTTTGGTGCTTTCCGACGGCGAATGGCGGCCGGCATCGGGGCTGTCTCTCCGGAGGGGGCGGGCCGGCAGGGCCGTCGGTGAGGGGGGCGCCACGGCATTCGGTCAGTTCCGATGTCCGCTATTCCGCCCCCGGGTGGCGTCATTCCCCGTCCCCGGTCGCCGCTGCCTGGCGGGCAGATGTGGGGCTCGATTGCTCGCGTTCGGGGTGGATTTTCCTGCTGAATTAATGTGTTAGCTCGGTCTTTTCTGGTTTTTTTCTGTCCGCCGTTGTCTGTGGTGACAACAATTGTGATTGGTCGCCCTTGAAATCGAAGGGGGGCACCCCTATTATTAGCACTCGCTCGGGGTGAGTGCTAACAGGCTAGGCCTTCACCACCCCGCCTGACCGGGCCGACAGGCCCCTGAATCCCTGCAATAACTTCGTTACAAGGAGCTATCCCTATGAAAATCCGTCCCTTGCACGACCGTGTGATCGTCAAGCGCGTCGAAGCTGAGCGCACCACCGCTTCCGGTATCGTCATCCCCGATTCCGCCGGTGAGAAGCCCGATCAGGGTGAAGTCCTGGCCGTTGGCCCCGGCAAGCGTGACGATTCCGGCAAGCAGAACGCCCCCGATGTGAAGGTGGGCGACCGCGTCCTGTTCGGCAAGTACGCCGGCCAGACCGTCAAGGTGGACGGCCAGGAACTGCTGGTCATGCGCGAAGAAGACATCATGGGCGTGGTCGAGGCCTAAGCCTCTCCCCCTTTCCCATTCAACAGATTCTGGAGAATTTCAATGGCAGCTAAAGAAGTCAAATTCGGTGATTCCGCCCGCGCCCGCATGGTCGAAGGCATCAACGTCCTGGCCGACGCGGTCAAGGTGACCCTGGGCCCCAAGGGCCGCAACGTGGTGCTGGAGCGCTCCTTCGGCGCCCCCACCGTGACCAAGGACGGTGTGTCCGTGGCCAAGGAAATCGAACTGAAGGACAAGTTCGCCAACATGGGTGCCCAGATGGTCAAGGAAGTCGCTTCCAAGACCTCCGACCTGGCTGGTGACGGCACCACCACCGCCACCGTGCTGGCCCAGGCCATCGTGCGCGAAGGCATGAAGTATGTGGCCGCCGGCATGAACCCGATGGACCTGAAGCGCGGTATCGACAAGGCTGTCGCCGCCACCATCGAAGAGCTGAAGAAGATTTCCAAGCCCTGTGCCACCACCAAGGAAATCGCCCAGGTCGGTTCCATTTCCGCCAACTCCGACGCTGACATCGGCACCATCATCGCCAATGCCATGGAAAAGGTCGGCAAGGAAGGCGTCATCACCGTTGAAGACGGCAAGTCCCTGAACAACGAACTGGACGTCGTCGAAGGCATGCAGTTCGACCGCGGCTACCTGTCCCCCTACTTCATCAACAACCCGGACAAGCAGATTGCCGTCATGGACAATCCCTTCGTCCTGCTGTTCGACAAGAAGATCTCCAACATCCGCGACCTGCTGCCCGTGCTGGAACAAGTCGCCAAGGCCGGCCGTCCCCTGCTGATCATCGCTGAAGACGTGGAAGGCGAAGCCCTGGCCACCCTGGTGGTGAACAACATCCGCGGCATCCTGAAGACCGTGGCCGTCAAGGCTCCCGGCTTCGGCGACCGTCGCAAGGCCATGCTGGAAGACATCGCCATCCTGACCGGTGGCCAGGTGATCTCCGAAGAGGTGGGCCTGACCCTGGAAAAGGCTACCCTGGACGACCTGGGCCAAGCCAAGCGCATCGAAGTGGGCAAGGAAAACACCACCATCATCGACGGCGCCGGTTCCGAAGACGCCATCAAGGCCCGCGTGGCCCAGGTGCGTGCCCAGATCGAAGCTGCCACCTCCGACTACGACCGCGAAAAGCTGCAGGAACGCGTGGCCAAGCTGGCCGGCGGCGTGGCCGTGATCAAGGTGGGTGCTGCCACCGAAGTCGAAATGAAGGAAAAGAAGGCCCGCGTCGAAGACGCCCTGCACGCCACCCGCGCTGCCGTTGAAGAAGGCATCGTCCCCGGCGGCGGCGTTTCCCTGCTGCGCGCCCGCGCCAACCTGGGCAACCTGAAGGGCGACAACCACGACCAGGACGCCGGCATCAAGATCGTGCTGCGCTCCCTGGAACAGCCCCTGCGCGAAATCGTTGCCAACGCTGGCGACGAGCCCTCCGTGGTGGTGAACAAGGTGGTTGAAGGCAAGGGCAACTTCGGCTTCAACGCCGCCACCGGCGAGTATGGCGACATGGTGGAAATGGGCGTGCTGGACCCCACCAAGGTCGAGCGCACCGCTCTGCAGAACGCCGCTTCCGTCGCCGGTCTGATGCTGACCACCGATTGCATGGTGGCCGAGCTGGCCGAAGACAAGCCCGCCGCCGGCATGCCCGACATGGGCGGCATGGGTGGTATGGGCGGCATGGGCATGGGCATGTAATTCGCCCCTGCCAGCATCTGCTGCAAAAAAGCCCGGCTTGAAGCCGGGCTTTTTCCTTTGGGATTGCCTGCCGACACCGCCGTAGCTCCGCCGGCGGGGCTCCATCCGCCGGCGGCAGCGGCACTCCCGTCTGGCGAAGTTCCCCGGTCCCGGTTCCGGGCGGCGGACGGAATCCGGCCCGCCCCGCTGCCAGTTGGGGGGCGCTTGCGGTAAGCTGCCGGCCATTCTCCCGTTCGGAACCCGCTGACCATGCAAATCTGGGTCGATGCCGATGCCTGCCCCAAGGCCATCAAGGAAATCCTCTTCCGCGTCGCGACGCGCACCCAAGTCCTGGTCACCCTGGTGGCCAACCAGGCCCTCTACGCGCCGCCCTCGCCCTACCTGCGCAGCATCCAGGTGCCCAAGGGCTTCGACGTGGCGGACAACGAAATCGTCGCCCGGGTGGCGGCGGGGGATCTGGTCATCACCGCCGACATTCCCCTGGCGGCGGAAGTCATCGCCAAGGGCGCCCGGGTGCTGACGCCCCGGGGCGAGCCCTACGACAAGGGCACCATCCAGGCCGCCCTGTCCATGCGCAATTTCATGGACACCCTGCGCTCCGCCGGGGTCGAGACCGGCGGCCCTGCCGCCATGAGCCAGTCCGACCGCCACGCCTTCGCCCAGCAACTGGAGCGCCTGCTGCCCCGGGGCTGAGGCGCTCCGGTTCCTTCCGTTAGAACCGCCGCAGCGGCGCCGTTGGCGGCGCCCGTCCCTTTCCTTTCGGCGTAGCCGGTCCCGGAGAGCCCCGTCCGAAGGCAGTGTCGCGGCTGGCCCCCGTCGTCCTTCATTTCCTCTTGCCGCCGGGTGTCATGGCGCCCCGCCCGGGCCTGCGCTCCTCCTTCCCGCACGTTGTCTCTGCTCTCATCGCCTTGGCTGGGAGGCAGCAAGGACGGGCATTTCGGCTATGGCTGCCTGAAGATGGCCGTCCCTATTGCCTTTTCAGCCAGGTCTTGAAGCCGGTCCGGCGTCTTTACACCATCTTAACGAGGCCCTCCCCAGCTTTAGCAAGGTCTTGATTCCTCCCCGCCTACAGTTCGAGCGTGATGTTCCATCTGCATACGGAGGATTTCCATGGACCTGTTCTACATCGGCCTGGCCGTCGGCTTCTTTGCCCTGACGGCCGGCCTGGTGGCTTATTTCGACCGCTTGCGGAGGTTGTGATGGCGCCCCTTTACCTGATCGCCCTGGCGGTGGCCGTCGGCCTCTTCGCCTATCTGCTGGCCGTGCTGTTCTACCCGGAGGACTTCTCATGAGTACCAATCTCCTCCTGCAATACGGCTTCTTCTTCGCCGTCCTCTTCCTCCTGGCCTGGCCCCTGGGGCTGTACATGGCCCGTATCTACCGGGGCGACCTGCCGGCCTTCGTGGCCTGGCTGCGGCCGCTGGAGAACTTCTGCTACCGCCTGGCCGGCGTGCGCCACGGCGACGACATGGGCTGGCGCCGCTATGCCGGCGCCGTGCTGGCCTTCAGCCTGCTCGGCGTGCTCGCCGTCTACGCCCTGCAGCGCCTGCAACTGTGGCTGCCCTTCAATCCCCAGGCCATGGCCAACACCACGCCGGACCTGGCCTTCAACACCGCCGTCAGCTTCGTCACCAACACCAACTGGCAGGCCTACGGCGGCGAAACCACCATGAGCTACCTGACCCAGATGCTCGGCCTGGCGGTGCAGAACTTCCTTTCCGCCGCCACCGGCATGGCCGTGGTGGTGGCCCTGATGCGGGGTTTCCAGCGCAAGGAGGCCGGCGGTATCGGCAATTTCTGGATCGACATGGTGCGCTCCACCCTCTACGTGCTGCTGCCCCTGTCCCTGATCCTGGCCCTCGCTTTGGTGGGGCAGGGCGTGGTGCAGAGCGTGGCGCCCTACACCAGCGTGCCCCTGACCCAGGCGGTGGACTATGAACAGCCCAAGTTGGGCGCCGACGGTCAGCCCGTGCTCGACGCCGAGGGCAAGCCGGTACTGGAAGCAGTCACCGCCAGGGAACAGACCCTGGCCCTGGGGCCGGCGGCCAGCCAGATCGCCATCAAGCACCTGGGCACCAACGGCGGCGGCTTCTTCAATGCCAATTCCAGTCATCCCTACGAGAACCCGACCCCGGTTTCCAACCTGTTGCAGATGCTGGCCATCGTCCTCATCCCGGCTGCCCTCTGCTTCACCTTCGGCCGCTGGGTCGGCGACCTGCGCCAGGGACTGGCCATCCTCGCCGCCATGACCGCCATCCTGGTGGCCCTGCTGGCGGTGGAGGTGTGGGCCGAGCAGGCTGGCAACCCCCTGTTCGAACGGCTGATGGCCGCCGACCCG
>Ga0209016_1000240_pt1 | contig 73289 bp, 64 predicted proteins | sample EPASupsiteSAE305_FD_187265 | JGI IMG/M metagenome (GOLD analysis project Ga0209016, IMG submission 187265) | Bioremediated contaminated groundwater microbial communities from EPA Superfund site, New Mexico - SAE3-05 (SPAdes) (version 2) | ecosystem: Environmental > Aquatic > Deep subsurface >... | reverse complement strand
TAAGTTTAATTATTCCACTTTTAGCAACATTTTCCAATTCTTCAAGACTATTGTATATTTCTTCATTAGATCTATAATTTTTTTCTTTCTCTAAATCAAGTTGTAATTTATCAAGAGAATCTCTAATTTCTGAATCATTATAAAAATCTAATATTCTTATTTTTTCTATCATCCCAAGTAATTTCTTCCTGTTCTTATCGGCAGAAAATTCATTTCTCTCTATATTAACCCCAACCTTTACGTCTCCTATTATTTCTAAAATCATCTCTCTTATTTTACCAACAGTTGCATCTAAAAAATGATCTATATATTCAGTTTTTTTTCGGGTAGCTTCTTGTCTTACTATATCTCTCATTTTTTTCTCTGATTCACTTTCTTCTATTTTTTTTTCAATTTGTTCTGCATCATATATTTCCTCTTTTATTTGAGAAGGTAACGGAATATAATAATATAAGCTAGTATATTCTATTGTATCCCAAAAGTTTTCTTTTGACAATATTTCTCTTTCAATATTCAAAATAAAATCTTTCTCATATTCCTCATAATCAATATTTATTTTAAGTTTTCTATATGTCTCTTGGGCAAATTTTTTATAACTATCAATAACTTCTTTTATTATTTCGTCATATTCATCATAAATGGATTCTGCTTCAGCATAATATCTAAGTCTTATTTCTTCATTTTTTATTTTCCATTCATCAAAAACAGAACATGGGATAAAGGGTCCCCATACAGTATCAAAACTATATTCTTTTATATTTCTTCTTGCTAAATTTTCTATATTATTCATCCTTCTAATAATTCTTTTAGGCAGAAGAACCTTACTTCCATAATTTATATATTCATCAGAAAATACTTCCCACTCTTCATTATCCTTTTCTATCCCCAATTCTTCTGGCCCTATTTTTGATCTTCCTCTCCATCTTTTTATATTTAACTTAACAATTATTCCCTTAGTCATTAGGGGAATCGCCCAATCATCAATAAATTCCATGATTTCTTCTGGTTTTAAATCAACCATCTTAGAAATCTCTTCTATTGTTTTTTCTATTATCATCTTTTAAAAGCAGATATCAATGTTCTGTTGAATATATTCAATTCTTTAATATCTATATCTCCTTTCCTAGTCATATAATCTCTTCCATAATTAAATATTATTTTTGTATTCTTGCCATATATATCAATATTTATACATTTACCTACTATTTCTTTTATTCTCTTTTTTTTAAATTTGGGGAACATCCCATCCTTTGTAACATCTCCCATAACAACAATTGTATCTGGTCTTCCTTTTAATATTTGTTTTTTCAAATTGTTATCAATACAAATAGGCATTTGACTATATTGTTCTTCACTATTCTCGCTATGACAATTATGGGTATATGTTAGCCAAAAATCATTAAGAAATATATCATTTTCTGATAAAAAAGAAATTGTATCTTTACCAAAATTATCCGAATATATTCTATTTTTCCTATCATCATCTATATTTGGTCCTGATTCTATCAAGAAAATTTTAGATTCTATATTACCAATACCAAAAATTGGTTGTCTGCATGATTTTCTAAGACTGCAATTTTCACAAGAAATACAAAATCTTTCTAAATTATATTCTGGTTTAACCATATCAAAATTAGATATTATGTTTTTTATAGTATTTTTGTATTCCTCAAATTCTTCCTTTTTTTTATCAAAAACTATATCTTCAAAATTTTTTAACATATTTTTTAATTGAAATAAATCTCTATGAGGATTTGTTGAATTTTCTAGAAAATCTCTTATAAACAAAGATGATGCTACAAAATTAGGCAAAATAGTTCTCTCTGATTTTTTTCTACCATCGATATAATCTATTAATTTTCTTATATCTATCTTTCCTATTTCGCCTATTCCATAGTTTTTAGCAAAATAATCTAGAGCATCTTTCATCCCAAAATTTATATCTGTTTTTTTACCAAACTCTTTAACAAATTCTATAACATCGCCTGAACTTTTGCATGAAAAGCAAAAATAATGTGGTCTATCTCCATCTAAAAATACAAACATTGATGCGTCTTTTTCTCCATGAAAAGGGCACATACATTTATATCTCGATGAACCAGCGGGAATAAGATTAATCCCCTTCTTTTCAAATTCATTTACTAATGAAACTTTATCGCATATTATTTTAAATACAGAATTATCAGTTAAACTCATCATTAAAGCCCTAAATCTAAATCTAAATCTAAATTACTATTATATATATTGAAACCATTAATATTTTCTTTTTTTTCATCTTTTTTTTCTTTAACCTCATTCCTTGATATACCAAGAAGATCATCTAAATCATTTTTTGTGTTTTCTTCGTCGATATTATCTTCCCCCTCATCACAATCTTTTAATCCTGCATTTTTTATTTCCTCATCGAAGTCATTTATATCGTCGAATATGCTTTTTTCTTCTCCCTTTTCAAACAAGGGATCTTTTATATCATCAACCCACATCTCATCAGAAAGACTTTTATTATCATAAATCCAAGAATATCTGAGTTCTCCTTGAAGAGTTATAGTAATATCTCTTTCTCCTTCACGTTGTTTAGCTATATATATCCCCATTTTAGTTATATGACTACCCTCTGTTTTTTCTGGAATAACTGCTATAAAATTATCACAATCCTGACCTAATTTATTTGAATCTTCAATATTTTCTAATTCAATACTAATTTTAGATTTACCAGTTCTCTTATCTTTTACCTTAGATGATCTATTTGCTTGAACAACAGCCACTATCGGTATTTTCTTCTGTCTTGCATAAGATCTAATTTCTTTACCCAAATTACCTAAAAGTACATCTCTTCTTTCTTTAGTATTTCCACCAAGACTAATAAGGGATAAATAATCGATAAAAATTATATCTGGCTCATATTCAGGCATTCTCTCTTCAATAATAGAAGTTATTTCTCCCCAAGTAAAACAATTAGCAGCGATATCTAATACTTTTAAATTTATATTTCTTTCATTGATTACTTTTTTTATTTTTTCTAATTCATCATCATTTAACATTGCTGGTTTAAGCAATTTATCATATTCAACATGAGATTCTCTTGAATTAAGTTTTCTAGCATATTGCAATTCAGGCATTTCAAGACTTATTATCAATACCTTTTTCCCGCTCTTAGCTATATTATAAGCAAAGTTCATAGCTAATGTTGACTTACCTGAAGAAGATAAACCACCAATAAGAGATAGTGTCCCTTTTTCAAATCCAATAAATTTTCTATCTAACTCCTCTCCATATCCAGTTTTAATAGAAGCGTATTTTTCTTCATTATCTCTTCTATCTATAATGTCTTTTATTTGTTTTTCTTTATCATTTTCAAAATCTAATGTATTTATATAATCATCATTACTTTTATCCTTATAGACTCCCCTAAACATTTCTCTTACAGCGTCGATGAATTTCATTGTCTGATTAGTATTTAATAGTTCTAGACAATCTTTCAACCCATTTTCGCACTTAGGTCTGGCTTCTGTGTTTTCCCATTCAGAATAAATTCTATTGAATTGCTCATTATCAAGAGTCTTTTTATAAGACATAGCCGTCCTATATATATCTTGATAATTAAAAGATTCACCATTAGTTATTTCTTTATTATTTACAGAATTATCTATAATAGACATGAATTCAGATTCAATTAATACAGAATTATGTTTTTCATAATAAGTAAGAATTAATTCTGCTACATATTTAGTATTATTATTATTAAAATCTCTTAATATTTGGTTTCTAGTTTTCTTTGTAAAAAGATATTTTACATATTTTTCTTCCCTTATCATAAAAGATATTATCTGAATTTCCAAATCTTTCAATATTTCTTTAAGTTCTTGTTCCATTTTTTTAATATTATCCTATATGATCTTTTGTTTTTTTATTTACCACAGAAATTGTGTCTTTGATATTACTTTTGTTCTTTTTAAATTTCGATATTTCTTGAATTATCTTAGACCCATTAACAAACAGTTTATCGTCATACCCATATTTGTTATATTTATTCTTAATTTCTTTTTCTTTCTTAAGTAGATATACTAGTCCTTTTATTGCATCTTCTAATAAATATAATTCATCGGCATCAATACTATCATCAGTAAGAAAATATGATTCAGCACCAATACTACATATATCAAAAATCTGATTATCGTTTATTATATCATAAAACCCATTACCACACGTTTTCTTTATTTTACCCAAACTTATCCTAGATGTTATAATAGTAGGTTTTTTTTGATTAAGTCTATCTATAAGTATTTCATGGATACAATTTTGGACATAATCTCTAACATAAATTTCTTCAATTTCATCTATACACAAAACATCTGGTTCTGTATAATAATCATAAAGATTTTTCAATTCATCTGGTGTTATTTTATATAGATTATTAAATTGTGACGATACAAGATTAACAAACCTTGTATATCTAACTTCACACAATTCTTTAGATATTATTTCTCTTAATATTAATGTAGCTAATACAGTTTTACCAGATGTTTTAGGACCAAGAAAAAGTAGATTTTTTCCATTAGCTAAATTTTCCTTAATATTAAGAACATATTTTAATGCTGCTTCTTTTGCTTTTTTTCTTGATTCTATAACTTTTTTATCATTAATTATATTCCTAGAATCATTTTCTGGATCATAACTTTTCCAATTAAAATTTAAATATTGTTTGGGGATACCACTTATATTGAGTAAACTTTTCTTTATCTCGTTTTCCTGATTTTTCTTAAATATTTTAAGTTTTTCACTATCGTTAGGCATTTTCTCTATCCTTATTGGTTAAATATCTAGATTTTTTTGGCTTAAATTATAGAATTCTTTAATATCCTGTATTTCTTCACAGATATAATCTGATGCTGAAATGGCTCTTCCCTTCTGCCATTCTCTCATACGTTTTATCTCTTCTCTCTTTGTACAAGAAAGAGGAATCATTTCTTTACATGCTTTTTCTATATCTTCAGTTTTTATATCTCTTTTGGCGTCATTATACGCCAAGATAAATGCTGTATTTACTGCATTTTCTATTTCTGCGCCAGAGAAGTTTATTGATTTTTTAGACAACAAATCTATATCTATATTATTGATTATACCTAAATTGTTTTGCCTTTCAAGTCTTTTTTTTATGTGAATATAAAATATTTCCTTACGTTCTTCCTCTACCGGTAAATCTATAATAAATATTTCGTCTAATCTTCCTTTTCTAAATAGTTTTGATGGGCTATTTGATATATCATTTGCTGTAAAAATATTAAATACAGTCCCTTCATGTTCTGACATCCATGTTGATATTATGCCTAAAACTCTGCTTGATGTTCCACCATCAGAATCACTTGACTCTGATCCAGCAAAAAGATTATCTATCTCATCAAACCAGATGATACATGGTGAAATCGATTCTGCTAATTTTAATATTGAATTTATTTTCCTCTCAGAACTACCGACATACATATCATATATCTTGGAGGCATCTATCCTTAATCCCGGTATCTGCCAATCATTTATAATTGCTTTTGCTGCCGAAGATTTACCGGAACCCCAAGGACCAAGGAACAATACTCCATTAGGAACATTGCATCCGAAATCAAAAGCCTCTTCTGAAAGAATATTTTTCCTTGCCTTTAGCCATCTTTTTAAATTGGCTAATCCACCAATATCTTCTAAATTTTCGCTTGGTTCAATATAATCACAAAGATCGCTTTTCTTTATTATTTGCTTTTTTTCTATAGCTATTGTTTTTGGTAATAAAGTTTTATGAATAACAATAGATTTTGATGTAGCATGGTCTATCTGAGATAGTGTCATTCCCTTACACGCATTGATTATTGATTTCATTTCTTCTTTATTAAATAACATTTTATCTATTCCAGCATCTTCCAAAGATGTATTTAATGATGGAATAATATCTTTTGATAAAAATTTAGATATATGCCTCTCGTCTGGATACGGCCAATCATAAATATTTATAATATTTTCTAATTCAGTTGGAATTTTTTTTCCATTACCATTCATTCCGTCATTTTTTGTCGAAAGAAGAATAATCATTTTTCTTTCATTATTTGCAGTTATTTCACTAAATAATCTTAATCTTCTCTGAATACTTGGTTCTTCTAAATAATGGTGAAATTCTGAAAGAATAATTATAGAGTCTTTATCTTTATTATTTTCCTGAATCCAATCAAAAGCAAGGATAGGATCTCTTGCATCATCAGATATTTTTTTACTATATATATTTTTACCATCAATATTTGGCATAGTTATGCCCCTAGATATATCCCACATATACATATCTTTCTGATATTTTTTCCCATATGTTCCCTCTTTACACATAGAATATAATAATTTTATTATTTCATGTTCTTTTTCATCAGATATTATATACAAAATTGGATATCTAGCTCTTATAATTACTTTTATATCTTCTATTGCTTTTTCAAATTTACTTAAATCGTCTTTTTTATACATTTTAACTCTCTTATTTCAATATCAAATAAAAACTTTACAGGTTTTAGAATTGGTCTTAAAAATTCATTATTTTTATATTCCCAAAAATCACTTTCTTCAAACTTAAAAATTTTCCACACTTTATCATATTCTTTTCGCCAATCTATAATAAAATCTTCTTCAGCTATAAACTTTTTTATTTTCTTCGGACTATAGTAAGGACCCCAAAAACAACTGTTTTTAACAATCCCCTCCAATATTCTTCTTAAAATATCTCTATCATCCTTAAAATTTTCTATAACATCAAATCTTATAGTATCTGATGTTATTTTTTTTGCTTCCAAAAACGATATATTATTTTTTATTTGCATATATTTATGAAAAATAGGAATACCAAAATTATACATAATCAATAATGGCGATTGAATAAGTCCTAAAACATCCATCAAATCACCCGGATCATCCAACAATGGCTCATGAGGAAGATAAATAGCATCTTCGAATCTATCTGAATTTCTTTCATTACATAAAATCTTATCAAATTCGATTATATTTTCTTGTCCTTTAACTGATTTCATTAAATTAATTGCATAATCTATTCCTGATTGTTTTGCCCTGTTTATATCAAAAATTATAAATTTAGCAAAATCCCTAGAACTCCACTTCTTTTCTCTAAAAACAACTGGATATATGTAACTTTTAATAACTTTACAATGAGAAGGATATAAAAGAGGATATTTTTCATATTTCTTTTTATATATATCAAAATAACAAGAAGCAGAAAAATCACACCAATGACTAGCTTTATAGTATGAGAGTGGCGTCTTCAAAATACTTCTTTTTATTTTACCATCCATATTAAACTCCAAAAATATATACAAGCTTTCTCTCAATAATACAATAAGTCGAAATAATGTCAAAGAAAAAATATCGCCAAATAGAATGGCATGGTTCTCGCTCTAAATGATTATATAAAGCTTAAGTACTACTTAACGCTTTTATAACGCTTTTATTAAATGTTTTTATTAATTTTAGATATAGTATAGATATAATGTAAAACTTATCTTATATCCTAATTTGGAGATACTTTTGTTAATCTGTACTGTTAATTACACTCTTCCGCTCGACTCATTTCGCTACGCTTCATTCGCTCACGTTTATTACGACTCAGCTTCGACTTCGTCTACGCCTCGTCTAATAAAATTCTTGCCCCCCTTTCCCCCCACGAAACCCCCTATTATATATATCGGCAGATTTTCTGATAAGTTTAGTTTTTAAAAAAGTGCCCTATTTTCGTTGACACTTTTTAAGCATTAGTGCCCTATTTTCGTATACATGTCATAATATTGACATGTAATAGTTTCGTTGACAAATTTTAAAAAGTGCCCTATTTTTGAGACACTCTTGAAAAGTTTTAAATTTGACAGTTTTAATCGTATATATAGAAAATGATGTGAATAAGGAGAAAAAAAATGTCAATGATAAAAAGAAGTACAGTTAAAAAATCTATTGAATTAATTGAAAAATCTATTCCTTGCCCAAAATGTGGTAAAAATATAGTATATACCAATAGTATTAATGAATGCCCATTCTGCGGAGAGAAAATTTTTTTAGATGAAACCAAAAATAATATTGGAAAATAATTGGTCTGAAATACAAAATCTTCCATTACATATTGTTGATGATAAGAAAAGATGTATCAGTGATATTCTGTATGATGATATTGCCTATGAAGTAGCAGGAGCTAGATTTGTAAGGATAAATAGACCTAATTGGGATGCTAAAATCCATCTTTACAAAAAAATAAAGAAAAGTAATTCTGATGGAAAATTTTTGACTGGCCTTTTTGCTAGAGTAGTTTCAACTGTCTTTAAATATACAGGAATAATTCCTGATGTCATTGATAATAGAATTGTTCCAGAAAAAACATTAGATTTAAAATGGAATGATAGTAATTTTATAATAAGAGACTATCAATCTGAAGTAATTTCTTCTGCGTTAGCAAAAGGAAGAGGCGTTTTAGAATTATGTACGGGATCAGGGAAAACGGTTATAGCTTCTAAAATAATTCAAGAAATTAGTGTTTCTCCATTTATATTTTATGTTTTGACAAAAGATTTAATGTATCAAGCGAAAGATCGATTAGAATCCTCTATTATTGATCTAGAAGTAGGAATTATTGGTGATGGAAAATGTGATATAAAAGATATAAATGTAATGACGATACAAACAGCAACAACTGCTTATAATGAAAATAAAGGATTAAATAGCGAATTAAAAAAGCTTGATTGGGAAGATGACGAAATAGAATTACTGAAGACAGAAGATTTATCTCATGTAAAACAAAGAAAAGATGATATTAAAAAATTAATAGAAGATGCTAAAGGTTTGTTCTTCGACGAATGTCACCATTCTTCATCTAAAACTTGCCAGAAAACAATAGAGAAATCTAAAAAAGCTTATTATGTATTTGGCGGATCAGCAACTCCTCGTAGATCAGATAATGCTGAAATGATGATTGAGGGTCTTTTTGGTAGAAATATAGGAAAAATAACAGCATCTGATTTAATTAGAAGAGGATTTTTGGTTAAACCAGATATATATTATGTAAAATTAAAAAATCCTAAAGTTAGAGTAGATAATTATGAAGATGATTATAAAAAAAATATCATGGAAAATGAAGAAAGAAACAATATAATAGCTTCCATTGCAAATAGACTTAAAGATCAGGATTATAATACATTAATTTTAATACAAAGAATTGAGCATGGTAATTTATTGAATGAAAAAATACCCGGAAGTGTTTTTATACATGGTAAAACTCCTCAAAAAATAAGATCGCAATCACTAGAAGATTTGTATTGTGGAAAAATAAAAGTATTAATAGGTAGCAGTTTACCGTCTGAAGAGAAAATATTTGTTAAAAATAAAAAAAATGGAGAAATATTGAATATATCTATAGGTGATTTTACTGAAAAATTTTTAAACAAGGGTATTGTAGGATCAAAGAAAGTAGATGAAGAATGGGAAGCCTTATCTTTAAATAAATTTAATAAAAATCCTGAATTCAAAAAAATAACTTATGTTCATAGGAAGGAAAGAAAAACAAATATAATAAATGTTAGGACTAAGAAAAATTTTGAATGCCTAGTCACTGATAATCATAGTTTAATTACAACAGATAATATGGAAAATTTAAAAGAATTTTTGCCTTCAGAAAAAAATGGAGAAAAATGTATTATCCCTTTGGAATTTGATAAAATATTAAATGAAAGAAGAATTATTTCAAAAATTAGTTTAATAGATGAAATATATGAAACTAAAAATAATAATAAATATAGTTATTTTTCTTCTTCATTATCTCAACCGATTATTAGAAGATTTAAAACTTGGGCAAAAATATTAAAAAGAGAAAAAATTAACAAAGGAACATTTTATAGTAATATAAAAATAATGAAGGAATATAATATTATAGATTCTAATAATAATATAACAGAGTGGGGTAAATTATTTCTTTTTAATTTAGAAAAAATATTTAATTATAAATATAAATGTTTGGATAAAACATTAAAAAAGAGATTTTATTATAATATAGAAGATTTATATAAAAATGATTTTCTTAAAAGATTTTTAAAAATTAAAATATGTATAAAAAAATCAAGAGATATTTTTAATGATGAATTTGAAATAACAAAAGATTTTTGTGAATTCTTGGGATATTATTCATCAGAAGGGTATATGGACAAAAATATAAAATCAAAAAAAGATTCAAAAAGAATAATTTTATCATCCTGTATAGTGAATGAAGTAGATACAAAATATACGAGAAATGATATCGAACAATGTTTGATTAAATTAGGAATAAAATATAATGTTAATGATAGACAATTTATTATAAATAACTCAACATTTTATAATATACTTAAGGATGTATTTGACGTTGGAATAGGGTTTTATGAAAAAAAGATTCCAAGATTTATATATAATTTAGATATAGAAAAAATAAATTCTTATATTTATGGAATAATAATGGGAGATGGATCATTGGGATATAATTCATTTAGGCTCCATACAAGTTCGTTCCATTTATCAAGAGATTTTATACTTTTATTAAGAATCATTGGATATAAAAACATAACGGTAAAAAAACGTGTTCATGAAAACAAAAAAATATCAGATAATTATAGTATATGTGTTTTAGAAAATTATAAAATAGATAAAAATTTAAAAGAAATAATTAAAAATAGAATAAAAACAAAAAGAAAATTAAATTATTCTAATAAAAATAAATTTCCTAATGGTTTGGAATTAGTTAAATCAACAGAAAAAATTAATGATCAAAAATTTGTTTATGATATTTCCGTTGAAGAGAATGAAAACTTTTTTTGTGGAATTGGCCCATTGTGTGCCCATAACACGATTGCTGACGAAGGGCTCGATATAAGCTCACTTTCTGCGTTAATTATGGCAGGAGGAGGGAAATCAAGTAATAGAGCAAAACAAAGGGTAGGAAGAGTAATAAGAACTTCTGAGGGAAAAAATAAAGCTCTTGTATTTGATTTTCATGATAAAGGTCAATTTGTAGGAAGGCATTCAAAAGCAAGATTTAATATTCTTAAAGAAGAAGAAGAATTTAATATTCAATCTATTGATTATGTTGACAAAAATATAAAAGGGACGATAAAGGGGTTATTTTAAAAAAATGTGTAAAACAAATCCAAATATTGAGGAATCTTTTTTTATTGGAATGCTATATTCATGTGAATATGGTAAAAAGGATAATGAAATAGAGTTATTTTTTAAGAAAAGAGAAATGTATGATTTTATTGAAAAATTTTTAATTAACAAAAATATAGAATATAAAATAAAATTTGAAGGAGTTAGAGTATTAATAAATATAGAGTCTTTTGAAAAATTAAAAGATTTTTTAGATTGCTTTGATATATCTATTGATAATATTATATATCATGAAATACCTTTTTTTATTCAAGAAGAAGAAATTATATATAGGAATATATTTTACGGTATTTTAGAAATGTCTGGAATGACAATCTCAAATAAAGAAAAAGATGATTTCATAAGAATATATTGTGATTCAGAAAATTTAAGTAATTTCATAAGAAACATATTAAATAAAAATAAAATAAAATTTTTAGAAAATAAAATAAGTTTAAGTAATATTGCTGAAGAAAATATAAATCTTTTTGATATTACTAAAAATAAAGATTTTTTCAAATTATTATCTTTAAGTAATTTTTTAGAATATAGTAAGTATAGAGAGATAAAAAATAATTATGAATCCATATGAAATTCTTGGTGTGTCTAAGACATCTACTCAAGAAGAAATAAAAAAAGCTTATAAAAAATTAGCAATAAAATATCATCCAGATAAAACTGGCGGAAATAAGGAATCTGAAGATAAACTTAAAAAAATAAATGCTGCTTATGGAATGATAAAAAATGAAGAAAAAAGAAAAGAATTTGATGAATCATCTAATATAAATTTTAGAGAATATCATAATGATATTTTTGAGTCATTCTTTAATAGAGAAAGTTACCATAGATCAAGTCAACCTCAAGAGTCATTAGATATAAAATCATTTATGAATATATCCATAAAAGAAGCTTTTTTTGGATCAAATAAAATAGTAAGCTTTAATAGAAGGATATTGTGTACTAAATGCAAAGGAACTAAGATTGAAGAAGGATCGACAGTAACTACATGCGAAGAATGCCATGGTAAAGGACAGCTTTTTATTTCTGATCCAAGTGGAATGTTAAGGATGACAGTAAGATGTCAGAGATGTTCTGGTACAGGAAAAGTAATAGATAAACCGTGTTCAAAATGCCATGGAAAAGGGATTATTGCCGAGAGACTAGAAGAAAAAATAGAGATACAAAAGGGAATATTGCCCGGTAAATATATAAAGCTAAGTGGCAAAGGTCATGAGAGTATTATAAATTCTGGAAAATATGGAGATATATATATAGGAATAAATATAAATAAAGATGAATATTATTCTGTAAATAACAGAGGTAAAGTACAGTCAGAGGTTTATATACCTATTAATATCGCAATTACTGGAGGACATATTAATGTCATGACTCTTCATGGCGTAAAAAGTGTTTATATCCCAAAGAAAAGTAAAAATGGTGATATTATAAATATAATAAATGCAGGTTTCCCAGATAAAAATGGAAAATTCATGGAACATCAAATATCTATATTATTGGAAATGCCAACATCTTTGAATAAAGAAGAGGAAGAAATTCTTAAAAAAATGTCTTCTGGCGAAGATAAATATCCATTATATAATAGACCATTCAAAAACGTATAAAGTTCAAATAAGCAAATAAGAAGGAGGAAAAGTAGTGAATAAAATTTGGTCATTAAAAGAAAAACTCATGCTCTATAAGATGGTAAGAGATGATTATGATGGAGAAGGAGTTAATTGGAATAAATATGGTGATATCTTTAACGTCACATCTAATGCTGCCCGAAACAAATATAGATATACTGACTGGCAAAAACTGTTTGACGATAATGATCTTACCGAAAAAGAAGTTCTTAATGCAGAGATTGACTATTTTTACAGAACTTATATTGACGATCATGCTGGCGAAGAGATTATTGAAAATAATTTTACTAAGGAAATAGAAAATAAACTTAATGTCGAAAAAGATAAAATATTATTAAGCCATGAAATAAGAAAACAAAATGAATTTTTAAAACAATTAGCTACAGAAGATATTGTTGTCAAAAAAATAATTAGCTCCATAAAATCTGTAAGAGAGATTCAGCCAGAGGAAATAAATATTCCTATTATAAGATCATTTAAAACTAAACCACAGGACGTAGTCCTTTTGTTGTCTGATTTACATTTAGGACTAGTTGTAAATAAAAATGAAGTTGGCGGTTTGTCTCATTATAATAGAGATATATTTAAGCAAAGACTTGAAAATTTAATTACAAAAATAATTAAAATAACATCTATGCATAGAACGACGAGCCAAATAGATACGATCCATGTTTTTGCTCTAGGAGATAACGTCCATGGTAGCAACGATGCTGGTCAATGGGGTTTTCTACATACAGAACAGAATATTTGTGATCAAATATTTGATTTGATTGTAGAATTAGAAAAAGCAATCCTTATTCTTTCAAAAGCATTTAAAAATGTTAAATTTTATGGTGTATATGGTAATCATGGAAGAATAAGTAAGAGAGGTATGGAAAAAAAATTCGTCAATTGGGATTATATTCTGTATAAATTTTTAGAAAAATCTTCTTCAAATCAAAAAAATGTCGAATTTTTTGTACCTAGATCGCCATTTCAAGTGGCTTCTGTTCAGGGTAATAAGTTCCTCCTAATTCATGGAGAGCAAGTGCGAGGATGGGGAGGTCTTCCTTTTTACGGTATGGTTAGAGCCGAATCAAAATTTAGAAGTTTATTTGACAAATCGAAATCGATTGAAGGTCTTTGGGAAGAATTACAAAAGAGTGAAGTAGGAGACGATCCAAAAGATATGTTGAAATTTGCTGTAGATTATTGTAAATCATTTGATTTTATGTGTTTTCCTAAAGAGACTGAAATATTACTTCCAAATGGAGAGACTGAAGAAATAGATAAGATTAATGTAGGGGAAGAAATAGTAGATGCTTATGGAGAGAAAGTGATTGTACAAGAAAAATTTTCTCATAAATATTCTGGAGATATATATAAGATAAAAAGTGGATATAATTATAAAACAGTAGAAAGCACGGAAGATCATCCGTTTCTTATTATACCAAAAGAAAAAATGGAATGCAGATTACTTTCAAGAAAGAAAAAAGAATATCTATGTTTGCCAAATAAAAGTAGTTGTTATCCATGTTCTAAATGTGATAGTAAGATTGAAAATTATAAACCAGAGTTTATTAAAGCAAAAAATATTAAAAAGGGAGATTATGTTAAATTAGGGACTATAACAACAATAAGAAATGTAGAAGAAATTGATTGTATTAAAAAACTTCCTAATAAAAAATATAATATAAAAAAAGACAGAATATTCTTAATGGGAAAGGGGAGCGGAAATACAATTGGTATCCCAGAAAAAGTAATTTTATCTAAAAAAATTGCGAAGATGTTTGGTTTTTGGTTGGCCGAGGGTTCTTTTACTACTAACTGTAAAAATAAAAACAAAGAGTATATAGAAAAAATAAATGGAATATCATTTACATTTGGACATACTTTGCGAGAAAAAGAATATCTGGATTTTTGTAAAAAAGTTTTAGAAGAAGACTTTGGAATAACAAAGGGGTTTTGTTTATCTGTTGCCGATGATTCATCAAAGACATTAATTATATCTAATAAATTATTGGGTCAACTATTTTATAATCTATTTGGTAATGGATCACATAATAAAAAGATACCGATGGACATGATGGAATGTGATATAGAAATACAAAAAGAAATTATTTATGGTTTTATTTTGGGAGATGGGCATACGAGACAAACTAAAAGAAAGTGTAAAAATGAAAGATTTGAAATAAATTGTAGCACCGTATCTAAAACACTTGGGAATCAATTGTTTTTATTGTTACATAGATGCGGTTACTCATCTTCTTTATCTACATATGTAAATAGTGCAGGAAACATATGTTATACTAATTCTATATATGGAATTTTTAATGAAAAATTAAATAATATATTAAAAGAAGTTGATAGTAATTATAAATATAAAAAAGAAAGAACACAAGATATTGTAATCGTTAATGGAATGTTATTTGCGAAAATAAAAAAAATACAGAAAGAGAAAGTTAAAGATTTGCCTGTATATAATTTTAGAACAAATGGAAGTAATTCTTATACAGCAAATAATTATGGTGTTCACAATTGTATGGGTCACTTCCATCAAATGGCGGAATTAGAGACAAGTTCTGGCGGAAGAATAATTATGAACTCATCTTTTGCTGGAGGAGATGATTATTCTATTAATGAGCTGCTTTCAGCAAGCACAGCCTCACAGAAGTTTTTTGGCGTTCATCCAGATGGAAAGAGCTTTACGTATGATATAGAATTAGATAGGGAGTAGTAAAATGCCAACTTATGTCTATGAAATAATAGAAACAGGTGATCAATTTGAAGTTGTTCAATCTATAAGAGACGAACCTTACGAAGAGATTAAAGAAGAAAAGACAGGAAAGACATTAAAAGTCAGGAGAATTATATCTGGCGGTTCTGGAATTATCTTCAAAGGAGAAGGATGGACTAAGCCGACAGAAAAGTTAAAGCCAGAATTTAATAGTGATAAATTTTTAAATAGGGAATTAAAAAAAGCAGATAATACCTCTGCTGATAAGTTAAAAAAAGATAAAGAGTTTACTGATTGGGTAAACTCTGGTGGTTTGGATAAAATACCGCCAACAAAATTGAAATAATGAAAGGTTTATTGAATGTTCCTGTATTTTAATGAAAATGAAATTAGTAATAAAATAGGCAGTATTTTGGATAAATTTTCTGAGATACTGCCAAATTCTTTTTTTGTTGAACCATTTTTTGGAAGAAATAATATTTTTATAGATATTTATAAAAATAATAATATAAAAAAAATATCTATAAACAACAGTGATATATGGACATCTTGTTTGTGGACTGCAATTATAAGAGATCAAGAAGAATTGTGTATAAAATTAAAAGAAATAGACATTACAATAGATTATCTATTTTTAATTAAAGATAGAATTAAAAATGATAAATTTTTTAACAATTATGTAGATGTCGCTGCTAATTTTCTTATATTCAAAACTGTTTATTATGATGGAATTGAAAATATTGACGACGATAATAAAATAAAAAATATAATATCGTCAAGAATGAATATCGATAATACAATAAAAGAAATTAGGCAAATAAATAAAATTATCAACAAAAAAGAAATATCATTAAATTCATGTACGATTTATGAGGAAGAGGGATTTATCTCTAGGAATAATTCAAATAATATTTTTCTAATAGACCCACCATTTTTTTCTGATAAATCATTTTTTAATCATGAAATTTTATGTGATTTGCTAAAAAAACTAGAATCTCCTTGGGTTCTAATTTATGATAATTGTGAAGAAATAAAAAGAATGTACAGTTGGGCTTTTATAGACGAAAAAACTTCTAATTTTTTAAAAAATAATTCCCGTATAGAAAAAGAATTAATAATAATAAATAAAAAATATAAGTACCTGCTAGATAATAAAAAAGAAACAATAAAGAAATTATTTTAAGGAGATAAATAGTGAAATATATCCATCCACATTTTGGGATTAAAGTTGATACAGAAAGTATGAAATATAAGGATTTATTTAAGGATTTAAAATCAATTTATGATGATTTGCCAAAAACAAAATGCCTTCACTGTCCAAATAAAGAAAAGGTAGAAGCCGATTGTTGTAAAACATTTTCTCCTCCAATGCTATTATCTGAATTTTTATCTATCTCTACAATTTTAGAAACATTATCTAAAGAAGAACAGGATAAACTAACATATTATTGTTTTGAGTCTTTTTTAAGTAATGAAATTGTAAAACAATGCCCTTTATTAGAAAATGATCTATGTAAGAGTTATTATAAAAGGCCATTATCATGCAGGTTATTTGGAATTTATTCTGATTCAGAATATAATGATAGGCTTAAAAATGTATGTGAATCTTTAAAATTAAAAAAAGAAGATGTACCATTTTATGAACAATGTAAAAATCTTGAGGTAAAAGGGATGCATTCTTTCCCCAAACAACTATCTGATAAATTATTTGAAAAAATACATAGACTTGATATTAGACTATTTGACGACAAAATAGTAGGTAAAGAAATAGTGGAAATGTCGGCCACATATATGCCATTTGACGCCCACTATTTATGCGTAAGGATAGGTCCTGATAATCTAGAAATATTGACATCGATGAAATTAGAATTAAAAAAATCAAAAGAAAAATACAATGCTAACCCATCTATTGACAATAGTCTAGAATATAGCAGTCTTTCTTCAAAGGTAAAGGATTTTCTTGAAGAAGTGAAGAAGAATATATTTGGAGATAATTTGGATGAGCGATAATAAAGAAGAGATTATCTGTGAAGTTTTAGAAGCTTATATGAAGGAAGGAGATAGAGGGATTTATTTGAAGTTAATAAATAAAAAAATAGAATTACCTTTTATCGTTTTTGTTCCGTCAGAAAATTGGGGCAAAGTTCCAGAAGGGAAAAATGAAATAGAAGAACTTCAGATAATAGTAGATTTGTTTAATGGTTTTAATATTTTGGAAAATGGTGTAAGAGAAATAAATACTAATTTTATACCAAAAAAAATAAAGATCACTCAAGAATAAAAATAAAAATAGTCAAGATAATAGTCGTATTATTGTGGTATATAACAATACCATCTATATGGCGCAATTGTCTTTTTTAGGAGAAAAAAAATGCTAGAAAAAGGAACAGAAATAGAACAAATTAATGAGAAAACTTATACATATCAAGAAGCCTTATGTGAATCAATGGAATATTTTAATGGGGACGAACTTCCAGCAAGTATATTTGTTAAAAAATATGCATTAAAAAATAATAAAGACGAATTAGTCGAAAAAACACCAACAGACATGCATTGGCGGATTGCAAAAGAATTTGCAAGAATAGAAAAGGACAAGTTTAAAAATCCATTGTCTGCTGAGGATATATTTAAGTATCTTGATAAATTCTCTCAAATAATTCCTCAAGGCTCTCCAATGTTCGGTATTGGAAATAAATATCAAAAAATATCACTTAGTAACTGTTTTTTGATCCCATCAGCAGTTGATAGTTACTCTGGAATTATATTTACTGACGAGCAGATTGTTCAAATATCAAAAAGAAGAGGTGGTGTTGGTCACGATATATCTAACTTAAGGCCATCTGGAACTCCTACAAAAAATGCTGCGAAAACATCTTCTGGTGCAATATCATTTATGTCTAGATTTTCTAATTCTGGAAGAGAAGTTGGTCAAAATGGTAGAAGAGGAGCACAAATGATATCGTGTTCTATTCACCATCCAGAGTCAGTTATTCCTTGGGACAATGAAGTCGATGGAGATCCATATGATGTTAATGTAAAATATGAAGGAGATATGGGAAACGTAATAGAAATTGATATGTCTTCAAAATATTATAATCCTAAAAAAATTGATTTTGCTACTTGCAAATATGATAGAAATAAAGTTACTGGCGCAAATATTTCCCTCAAATTGACAGATGAATTTATGAAGGCAGTAAAAGAAGAAAAAACTTTTGAACAAAGATGGCCAATTGATTCAAAAAATCCTAAAATAAGAAAAGATGTTAGCGCAAAAGACGTTTGGGATAAAATAATTCATAGTTCATGGCAAACAGCAGAACCGGGAGTTCTTTTTTGGGATAACATAATAAGAGAATCACCAGCAGATTGCTATTTTAGTGATGGCTTTACGTCTGTTGGCACCAACCCTTGTGGAGAAATCCCCCTCTCTCCTTACGATTCCTGCCGACTAATGGCTCTAAATTCATTTGGTTTTGTAAAAAATCCTTTTGAATCTAATTCCTATTTTGATTATGAGCAATTTTATGAAGCCGCAAAAATAAATCAAAGATTAATGGATGATCTTGTTGATTTAGAGGCCGAATCAATAAAGGGGATACTTAATAAAATAGAAAACGATCCAGAAGAACAGGATATAAAAAATAGAGAAAAGGCTTTATGGCAGAATATACTTGATGCGTGTCTAAAGGGGAGAAGAACAGGGACTGGAGTAACTGCTATTGGGGATACATTAGCTGCCATTGGAGTTGGTTATGGAACTAAGGAAGGTGTTGAAACCATAGAGAAAATCTATAGAACACTTAAATTTGGAGCATATAGATCTTCCGTTGATATGGCCAAAGAGATAGGGACGTTTAAGGTTTTTGATTATGAAAAAGAAAAGAATAATCCATTTATAAATAGAATAGAAAATGAAGAAATTGATTTTGGAAATGGCAGAAAAATAAGTGGAAAAAAAATATGGGAAGATAATAAAAAATATGGAAGAAGGAATATAGCTCTTCTGACGACCGCTCCAGCAGGAACAGTCTCTATTTTATGTAAATTAATTGATTCTTTCGGAACATCATCAGGTATAGAACCAGAATATACCGTTGAACCATATATAAGGAAAGTAAAAGGTAATCCAGAAGATAAAAATTTCAGGACAGACGAAATTGACCAAAGTGGCGATCATTTTATGAAATTTAAAATATTCTGCCCAGCAGTTAAAGACTGGATGAAAGTAACTGGTAAAGATGATGTGAAAGATTCTCCTTGGTGGGGTCATTGTGCAGAGCAATTAGATTGGTCCATTAGAGTCGATGCTCAAGCAGCCGCACAAAAAAATGTCGATCATTCAATTTCAAGCACTATAAACCTTCCTTCTGATGTTTCTGTAGAAAAGGTTTCAGAAATTTATATGAAAGCCTATGAGAGTGGTTGCAAGGGAATAACTGTGTATAGAGACGGATGTAGAACAGGAATCCTTGTTAAGGATGGACCTAAAGCAGCGATAAATGAAGAAACGCATATAACTAAAACATCTTCGCCAAAAAGGCCAAAAGATTTACCATGTGATGTTTATCATTTGTCATTCAAATTTCAAAGATACTATGTTGCTGTTGGTATACTTAATGGCGATCCATATGAAGTTTTTACAGGAATAAATGCAGACAAAGAAGGTGATATCGTTATTCCTAAGAGAGTTATAGAAGGTAAAATAAGCAAAAAAAGTAGAGGTAATTATTATTTAAATACTCTTTCTCCATCTGGCGAAGAAGAATCGTATCATCTTACAAATGGTCACGTTAGTGATTTGGCCGATGCACTTACTAGGAATATTTCTATGAGTTTAAGACATGGAATCGATATTTCTTATATTGTTCACCAATTAGAAAAAACCAAGGGAGACCTACAGTCTTTTTCAAAGGTATTAGCGAGAACTCTTAAGAAATATATAACCAACGGTACTTTGGTTAGTGGTGAAAGCTGTCCTGATTGCGGTAATTCTAGTCTGGTTCGTTCAGATGGATGTGTTGCATGCAAAAGTTGTGGTTGGTCTAAATGTGCATAAGGGAGCAAAAATTAGATGTATAATAAAGAAAGAATATACATGTTTGGTGCCAAAGGATGCAAATTTTGTAAAATACAAAAGAATTATCTGGATGTAACATTCGGTAATAACAATTGGACTTACATTGATATAAAAGAAGATAAAAAGGCTTTGGAGGTAGCCGATGAAATAGGACTAGAAAATATTCCTTCTATAGTATTATTTAATAGTAAATTTCAAGAAATACACAGAAAAGACGGAACAATGCCACCAGACCAAATTTTTAACACGTTACATGGCAACAAAAAAACCATTCCTGTTGCCAATAATATAATTATACAGATAAAAAACAAAAAAAGAAATTATATAATACTTTCTTATCCACCATCATTCCAAGAAGGTGAGGAAGTTTTATTGTCATCATATAATGACGAGAAAATAGGGTATGCTAAAATTGATTCTATAATTAAAGTAGCAACCGACTATCTAGATAAAAAATATGGCAATAAGATAAAAAGTGAATATTTAAATCAAGGAGGTAAAAAGGATTGGTCGTGGGTTATTAATTTCTGTTGTTTTAAAGAGGATGAGTAAGATGAATAATGAGAACAACTATAGTCCTGACTTGAATTTTATCTTGAACCATGAAATATATAAAACAGCCAGTATGTTTCAACACGATTTTGTCACCCCAAAAGATTTGATTTATTGTGTATTATCTGAAAAAAGAAAAGAAACAATTTTTGGAAAAATAATAGAACATATGGGGATAAATACAAAAGATATCCTTCAAGAAATAGAAGAGACAGCAATAAGGGATTTTAATTACTTAGATAATATGGGTCAGTCTTCTACTATTATATCTAAATCAACAGAACACATAATTAGATTATCCGATAAAATAAGAAATAGATTTAAACATAACAAAATAGGTACAGAACACATTGTTTTATCTTTTTTACTATATAAAGGAGAGATAAAACAAATACTTAGAATAAAAAATATATTATTTAAATATGGATTTAACTTAAAAGATTATATAAAAGAGATTACTATGGTATCATATGAAGATGAGGAAGCTTTGCCAAGCAAGAAAAAAATTGAAAAAGAATTATCCAACGATAGACAAAGAGATAATAAAATTGAAGAAAGTCTAATTCAGGTTGGGTTTATCGAAAATATAAATAAAGTAGTTATTGAAAATAAAGAAGATTTTATTGGAAGAGACAAGGAAATAGAAAGATGTATTCAGATATTATGTAGAAAAAAGAAAAAAAATCTTGTAATTATTGGAGAATCTGGAACTGGGAAAACAACTCTTGTTAGAGGTATCGCCAAGAGGATAGTTGATAATAATATACCAAAACAGCTTATGGGTGCAGAGATATATTCCGTAAACATAGCTAATATGATTGCTGGTACTAAATTTAGAGGCCAATTTGAAGAGCGTATGAAAAAAGTTATTGACTTTATGGTTTCTAAGCAAAAAGATTCTAAAAATAAAGCTATAATGTTTCTTGATGAAATACATACAATTGTTGGCGCAGGAAACGCAGAAGGAAGTGTAGATGCTGTCTCAATGCTTAAACCTAAATTAACAGAAGATAATTTCCAATGCATTGGAGCAACGACTCCAGAAGAATTTAGAAAGAAAATAAGCAAAGATAATGCTTTAAGCAGAAGGTTTTCTACTGTATTTTTAGAAGAATCTTCGGCAGAAAGTACATTTGATATTCTTAAGGGCATCAAGAAAGAGTATGAAAATTATCATAAAGTATCATTGAACAACGATATCTTGGAAAAGATAGTTGATCTTAGTAACAAATATATAAAAAATAGATTTTTTCCAGACAAAGCCATTGATATTCTTGATGAATCATGTTCCAGATTTATTATGTCTAAAGAATATAAGCATTTTTCAAAAGAAAAAAATAAACCAATATTAGAAGAAAAAATAGTTTATGATGTAATATCTGGAATGACTCAAGTTCCCATGAATGCTATAGATAAAGATGAAAAAAGTAAATTAAGGTATCTAGAAAATAATCTAAAAAAAATGGTAATTGGACAAAATAAGGCCGTAAATGAGATAAGTAAAGCCATCCAATTGTCAAGATTAGGACTTTCAGATCCTGAAAAACCAATAGGAGTTTTTATGTTTCTTGGATCAACGGGTATTGGAAAAACTTGGCTTGCAAAATCTCTTTCTAAATGTGTATTTGGAACTGATAAAATAATAAGATTAGATATGAGTGAATATATGGAAAGTCATTCTGTTTCTAAAATCATAGGTTCTCCTCCGGGATATATTGGTTATGATGATGGTGGTCAGTTGGCAGAAACTGTCAGAAAGAAGCCTTACTCTGTAATCCTTCTTGATGAAATAGAAAAGGCACATCCACAGGTACTTAATATATTTTTACAAATATTTGACGAAGGAAGATTGACTGACTCTAATGGTAGATATGTTGATTTCAGAAACATAATACTTATTATGACATCAAATATTGCTGCCGATAAAATAGGGAAAAGCAGACATATAGGTTTTACGTTTCCGGATAGCATCAAAGATGTTGATGAAAAAGAGGATTTTCTTGTATCTGAGGTAAAGAAATTCTTTTCTCCTGAATTTGTAAACAGAATAGATGATGTTATTGTGTTTAATAATTTAAATGAAGAAAATATTAGAGAAATAATGGATATAGAACTTACCAAGACGAAAGAAAGAATGAGAAACAGTAATTACTCAATAGTATTTAGCTCTTCATTAAAAGATTTTATATGTAAAGAAGGATATGATGAAAGATATGGCGCAAGACCAATGAGAAGAGCAATAAAGAAATTTATTGAATGTCCATTTGCAGAAAAGGTATTTTCTGGCGAAATAGATCAAGGTGACATCGTATATATAAATTGGAACAAGGCAGATAAAGACATCAGCTTTAATGTAAAGAAAAAAAATAAGGAATAGAAAAGGGATTAAAATGGCAGCTATTTATGAGGAATCATCTGATATGATGGAAATTGTTGAAGAATTAGTTGAAAAAAGGACAGATTTATTTTCACACGTAGAACCATCAATGGTTGCATGCGCTGTAAGAATTGATAAGATTGCTCCTGTAAATAATAAGGAGATTTTGAAGATCAAAGGTATCCGTGGGCCTCAATCTATTTTGACAGAAAAAAGATATATTATTTTTGGATATTCTTCTCAATGGGCAACTCTTTCGCCAGAAAAAAGAAATGCTTGGGTTGCGAACATGATCATGAGGATAGATTCGCCAACACCAGAAGAAAACCAAAAACTTGCAGAAAAGGGTGCAGAATACGAATGGGGCAAGCTAAGAAAGCCTGATCTTAATAACTTTAAGAGCTTCATAGAAGCGGTAGGAATAAATTGGGATGAAGATGGATCTACTGTTCCTGATATTGCGGAAGATAGAAAAATAGTTATTTAAAATATCACCTTTTTTAGTATAATGCTGCATGGGACAAAATTCTTATGCAGCATATTTTTTTTAGGAGAGTAGAATGTCTAATAGAGGAAAATTCATTACGTTAGAAGGGCCTGATGGATCAGGAAAAAGTTCAGTTGTAGAATTCTTGGGGCTAAACATAGATCGTTGTATAACTACTAAAGAACCCGGATCTCCACTTGATTCTGGATGTATGGAAATTAGAAGATTTATCCTTAATCCAGATAATAAAATTGATAATGAGGCAGAATTATTTTTATATATGGCAGACAGATGTCAGCATGTAAATAAAATTATTAGACCAAATCTTGATAAAGGGAAACATGTCATTTGTGATAGATATATAGATTCTACATATGCCTATCAAGGTTGGGGAAGAAGAAGAGGCGATAAAGAATCTCTTGAATATATTGAAAAACTCAATAATTATTCAACTGGAGGTTTAATTCCAGATTTAACCATTATTCTTACTGTTGATTCTAAAATAGGATTATCTCGCGCCACAAAGACTGAATTTGGAAAACCAGATAGATTTGAAAGTGAAAAAATAGATTTCCATGAAAGAGTAAGGAATGGATATGATCATCTTCTTGCTAATAAAAAAGATAGAAATATAGCAATGCTAGATACCACCTATATTTCTGAAGAAAGAATAAAAGAAGTTGTCCTTCTTATGGTTAATTTAGAATTATCTAATACCAAAGAAAACGCACAAAACACACTTGATTGTATTGTTGAAGAAATCAGGAGAGGAAAATAATGCTATTAGGATTATGTAGTTTAAGGCCACAGGTAGGAAAAACAACAGTATCCGAATATTTGGTATCTAAATATGGATATACTTCTGTGGAAATGAGTAGTACCATAGAAAATATGGCGAAAAAATATTTTGGATATAATGGAAATAAAGAAGATCGATCTCAAAGGAAGATGTTGCAAGATATAGGGTTAATGGCCAAAACGATTGATCCCCATTATTGGCTATATCAAGCAGTATCAAGAGTAGATAAAAGATTTTTTGGAATAAAAAATGATAAATATATTATAGATTATGAAGAAATGTCTAATCTTAGAAATATTTTAAAAACAAACAAATCCATTATTCCAGAAAATACAATTATATCAGGAGTAAGAAGTCCAGATGAAGCAGAAGAAATTATATATCTTGGCGGTAAGGTTTGTCTTATAAGTAGGGGAGAAGTGATCGATGCTAACGAACATAAGGTAGAATCTCAACTAGCTGGTTGGGATAGGTATAGTTTTGTAATAGAAAACAATGGAACTATTGAAGAACTTTATAGTAAGATAGATAATATTTTAATGGAGAAAAAAAATGAGTAAAAGAAAGAATTATTGGCAAGTTGCGATTGGTACTAAAGAAGAAATTGAATCAGGGAAAAACATTTGGGCTAAATGGGGAAAATCTACAGAAGTAGCTAAGGCAAAATGTCAAGAGTCTCTACAAGAATTAGCTAGATATGAAAGAGAAAAAAAGATCGACTACAATATCCTAGTAAGAACAGTAAAGGTAAATGTCTAATATGCATCAAGAATATCAATACTTGAATGTTATGAAAAATATTCTACAGAACGGAAAAATACATAAGAATAGAACAGGAATAGATACTTTAAGAATTCTTGGGGAAACAATGAGGTTTGATTTATCTGAAGAATTCCCACTTTTGACAACAAAAAAAGTTTATTGGAAAGGCGTCGTTCATGAATTACTATGGTTTATTTCTGGTTCTTCTAACATAGATTATCTGGTAAAAAATAATGTTCATATATGGGATGCAAATGCAAAAGATTTCTACAAAAAGAGAATGATTGAATGGGGAAATAGTGTAGAATGGGGATTTATCTGCGATAAGCCAAAAGAAGGCGATTTAGGACCAGTTTATGGATGCCAATGGAGAAATTTTAATAATCAGGGATTTGATCAATTATCATGGGCTATTGATCAAATTAAGAATAATCCAGAAAGCAGAAGAATAATTGTCACTGCTTGGAATCCACTAGAAATAAGGAATATGGCCCTTCCTCCATGCCATTCTTTCTTCCAGTTTAATGTCGATGGAGATATTTTGAATTGCACTATGTACCAAAGAAGTTGTGACATAGGATTAGGAATTCCTATGAATATTGCCTCATATTCATTACTAACGTGTATGGTGGCTCATGTGTGTGGTTTGAAACCGGGAATATTTTGGCATGTAATGAATGATGTTCATATCTATGTTGATCATATAGATTCATTAAAAGAACAGTTGTCGAGAGAACCTTATTCATTTCCAAAAATTAAAATTAATCCAGAAATAAAAAATATAGATGATTTTAAATTTGAAGATATTGAACTGATTGGATATAAAAGTCATCCTTCAATTAAAATGAAGATGTCAGTTTAATCTATATATTTATAATTAATGAATTTAGGATTTTTAGATTTTATCCTAAAACATATTGTTGCTGGACATACACCTAATTGCCTTGCCGATTCTGATAGTCCATAATAAATCTCGCCATCTATAGATACTTTTCTTATTTGGCGAGATTCATTGTATCTCTCTTGGGGCGTTTGCGATAGAAATTTTTCTTTTTTAGTTTTAGAGAGAAAATTTTTAGTTTCTTCCGAATGGGACCTTCCAAAAAAATGATTTTTATTACCAGTTCTTTCTTTGGCTAATAAGGTCATTTTTTCTCTATATTTTTCATTTTCCCATAATTTCTTTATTGTTTTTGAAGTTTTTTCCTTATTTTCCTTCTTGCTCATAAATATTTCCATTCTTCTACTGGCGGCTTCTTTTTGATCTTTATTCCACCTTTTCCCATAATTTGGATTTTTTTCTCCAAATCTAGCCCATCTTACTTTTTTTTCGTCTTGAGTCATATTGCTTATTGTTGTCTTTAAACTTTTTTTTATTTTTTCTATAATTTTTGCTCTATTTGGATGATTAGTTAAGTTGTCTCCACCAGAACTTTTTAACCCTATATTGTAACCATTTGGTGGGAAAGGTTTTAATTTGTCAAGAAAATATTGTTCTTTTACCAACAATAGATTAATGTCGTCTACTTCCTCTAATACTTCTATATAAAAGTTTTCCTCACAATCATTGTCCCAACTTCTTTGAAGAAAGATATTTTCGTGGATACCTTTCTTTAAACAAAAAATGTGTCTTTTCCATCTTTTCTCTATATTTTTAGCACTACCTATATAGAATCTACCATTTTTTCTATTTGTAATTTTATATATACCAGAATACATATTGAACCAACCTTTTGTTTTATCGTATACGAATATATACAAAAATATCGTCAAAATATCCTTCAATGTGTTGATATTATATATGGCGATCCCTTCAATAAAGGCGCAAATGGCGGTTTAAGGAATATTTAATATGAATAATAAATATAGTTCTTTGATATTTGAATTAATAGATTCAAATAAACTTATAGTAGGAGAGAGTAGTGTTTTTGATTATATGGAAAATCTAACATTTGAAGAATTAGAAGATATATATGATAGTTTATGCTTTTATGTTAATTTTGATGAGTTAAAAGATAAGGTGGAAGAAAAAGATAATGACTCTATTTTGTATGATGAAGAAACAGATGAAATAGATTGGGGTGGTAATGATTTTGAAAAATTAACAGAAGATCTATATGAAGAAAATGATACAGAAAATACAGATGATGAAAAATTAATGGACATAATTATACTTTTAGCTATGATAGTTCAACTAGAGACAGCAAAAGATGTTTTCCTTACTCAAGAACAATTAATTAAGTATTTATCTATTTTCATGATAGATGTCTCTCTTGAAATGTTGCGAAGAGAAGGCAAAGTAAGAATGATAGGTAAGTCATATTTAACAAAAGACGGTAAAGGGACTTTTGAGAAAGAAGGTAAAAACTATGGATATAATGGATAAAAAAAGAGAAATAGAACAAATTATTAATATTTTCGAGACAGGATCTGCACAAGGAGATTATTCTAATGTAACTGTTATGCATGGTGACTCTGGTGGACTAACATACGGTAAATCGCAAACTACACTGAATTCAGGAAATCTCTATATATTGATAAAAAAATATATAGATTTCTATTCTAATAAAGAGATAGAGGATTCTGAATTAAATATTAAGGTTAAGGCTCTCGAAAACTTCTTTTTACCTAGATTAAAGGTGAAAGATCAAGAACTTAATAATTGTGAATGTTTTAAAAATATTTTAAGATATTTAGGTAAGAATGATTATAATATGAAAATTGTTCAGGATACATTTTTCGATGAGGCATATTTTAATCCCGCATTATCTATTAGTAGAAAATTAGGATTAGTTTTGCCTCTATCTGTAGCTGTTGTTTATGATTCCACCATTCAAGGTTCATTTGCTACTGTAAGAAAATTATTTCCCGAAGTCCCACCGTTATATGGTGGTGATGAGAAAAAATGGACAATAGCTTATGTTAAAGCAAGATACTCTTGGTTAGCATCGAAACAACCTCCATTAAAATTAACTACCTATAGAATGGAAGCTTTTAAAAAATTAATTAATGAAGATAATTGGGGACTAGTGACTCCATTTGTTGTTAGAGGAATTAAAATTACATGATATCTTTGATTGCTGCTGTAAATGAAGATTTTGTTTTGGCAAAAAACGGGAATATACCTTGGAGATGTAAAGAAGATTTACAGTTTTTTAAGAAGATGACAATAAATAAAACTGTAGTCATGGGAAGGAAAACATACAATACCTTAAAAAAGCCTCTTAATGATAGACTTAATATTGTTTTAACAAAAGATAAAGAATCGATAGATAATGATGAAATAATCGCCGTTTCTTCAATTGAAGAGTCTATTGAATGTTTTAATAAATATAATTTTGGCGATAATAAAGAAATGTTTGTAATTGGTGGCCTTTTTGTATATAATCAATTTCTAGAAAAGAATCTTATAGATAAAATTTTCTTAAATGTAATTAAAAAAAATAAGGTAGAGATTAATGATAATTGTTTGATATTCAATCCAGATATTAGTGACTTCAATCTATATAATCAAGAAGATAATGATTTTTTCACAAATTTCGAATATAACAGGAAATAGAAAATGTCAGTTAAATACGTAGATGAAATAAAAGATATAGATATAGGAAAAATATCTTCTAACAAGAATGGGCTATATCATTTTGAGGATATACTGGAAAAATATAACGAAAATAAAAAAGACATATTTTCATGGGAATATGATAGAGAAAATTTTATTATAGCAAGAAAAAATATAAAGATAAATCCAGTTCTAGTTTCTCTGATTATTGATATTTTTTTAATCGAAGAAAAGATACACCCTTGGCAAATGTATGCTGATTTTTTTGTGAAAAACATAGAAGCATTCTCTATTAATGGAAAGATAGAAGACGGCCTTACTAAAGAAAAGATATTAACCGCAAGGGTCTATCAGATTTATGCAGCTATAATAAGAGAAATAGATTGCATTAGTAAGATCAAAGAAGCATTTCCACAGGCTAATATCGTTAAATCCAAAGAACATGATATAAGGTATGATATAGATTTTTTTGTAGAAAATATAGATATAAAGCCTAGAAAAATATTTTATGTTTCAATTGGGCATAACGGAGAGTCTTCTAAAAAATATAGAAATATTAGAAAAAGTGGAAAAAGAACATTTTTCTTCAAAGAGGAGATAGATACTGAACATCTTTATTTTGAAGATAATGGTAACGTGTTTGCTAATGGAATACATTTGGTGGATTACTCTTCCGCTAAATTTATAGATTTTATGAATAAGTTAAAGGGACGCTAATGGAGATTCTTCGTGAAACAGAAATAGAGAAAGAATTAGAAGTAGAAAACACAAAGATAAAAGAAATGTTAGAGACAGAAGAATACGAAAAAAAATCAACCAATCATTTTATTCTAAATGGAAATTCAAATAACAGTTCATTGAATGAGCTGATAGATTCATTGGGGATAAAAGTAAAATTAATTTTCACATCGCCACCATATAATACAGACATAGATTATGATATATATAATGATAAAGAGTCTATTGATGACTATTTAGATAAAACTATCCTCCCCTTTATTGAACAGTCGGATAGATTGTTGGACCCTGCTGGCCGTCTTATAATAAATATAAGAGATATAAAGATTGGGGCTGGGTCGAGATACCCACCTATATTTTTTCTCTATAAAGAGCTTTGTGAAAAAAGAGGATATATTTATAGGGGAACTCATATTTGGTATAAAGGAAGAGAAGAAAGTTCAACAGCATGGGGATCTTGGCGAAGTCCAGTCAACCCTTCTATTATCGATCTTTATGAATATCTTCATGTGTTTCAAAAATCAGGTACATTCGAAAAAAGAAAAGACCTAAAATATTCAATAGAAAAAGAAACATTTATTGAATCTGATATTGGAGTTTGGAAGATAAGACCAGTTAAAAAAATATTTGGAAAGAAAAAAGTTAACAAAATGGATCACCCATGTCCATTCCCTGAAGAATTAGCATATAGAGTTATCAAATTATACTCGTATCCAGAAGATTATGTTCTAGATCCATTCGGCGGGATAGGGACAACATCATTGGCGGCAGCAGATTCAGGAAGAAATTCAATATCTGTCGATTTAAGCAGTAATTACTGTGATATATGTAAAAAAGAATTTGATAGAAGATATAATCTTCAACAGTATGACGATGTAAAAGTAACGTGTATTAGAAAGGAATTGATATAAATTATGAATAAAATTGCTCTATATCAAAAATATAGACCCAATAATCTAGAAGAGATGGTAGGCCAAGACCATGTTAAAAAGACATTGGCTAATTCTGTAAGAGACGGGAGACTTAGTCATGCCTACCTTTTTACTGGAATTCGCGGAACAGGGAAATGTTTGGACCCAGAAACATTGATCTTTACAGATAAAGGTATATTTAAGATTGGTGAACTCGCCAAAAATGATATATCTAATAATAAAGAAGGAAATGTAGAAGAATTAAAAATAAACATCTTAGGGAAAGACAACCTATTTAATGAGTCTTCTTATTTTTATTATGGAGGTAAAAAGAAGACAAAAGAAATAACAACAAAAAGAGGATATAAAATTAAATGCTCATTAAATCATCCTATTTTGGTGTTTGATAAAAATTTAGAGTTTAAATACAAGAAAGCGGAAGATATATTGATTGGTGATATAATTCCTATATCTAGAGCAAATTTTGATTATGATAATGGAAATAATATACAAAAGATCGTTGATATTACGGAAGAAGAAATATGTAATAAATTTAATAATAATAGATATTTTACTAAATATAAAAATACTAAATTACCAACAATAATGTCGGAAGATATGTCATATTTGTTAGGATATATTATTGGAGATGGTCATACTTGTAAAAAAACATCCGTTGGCATAAGTTGTGCTGAAAATGATATGATAATTTTATTAAAAAATATAATAAAAAATAGTTTAAACACAGAAGTGTCAATATCAAAAGACAAAAGAAAGGAAAGTCTATACAACATAAGAGTGTGTGGATTGAAAATTAGAATATTTCTTAAAAATTTAGGTATTGGATATAATAAATCAAATGATAAAGTTATTCCACATATAATTTTAAAAACTAATAAAAATAATTTATCAAATTTTATATCTGGACTTTTTGATTCAGACGGAATAGCTAATGAAAATAATATTGAATTAACATTAAATAATGAAAATATAATTAGACAATTACATTCAATATTAACGACTGTATTCGGTATCCATTGTTCTTATTGCAAAAAGTATAATAAAAAATATGACAAATATTATCATTCAATAAGAATAAGTTGCATAGATAACCTTGATATATTTTTCAAAAATATAGGAGTTAGAAATAAAAGCAAATTTAAAAAAGTAATGGAACATACTTATTGTGGTAAAAAGGCTAATACAAATATAGATATAATTCCATATGTTAAAGAATATATAAACTTGTTTAAAGAAAAATATAGATATAATAAAGGTGGTAAAATTTTTAATGAATTTAACGAAAAAATACAGTTAAAAGGCGGTTTTTTCGTAAAAACAAATATTTTAACTGCCAAAAATATAACATATGCTAAATTAAACGATATTTTGTGCCCGTTAAAACAGATATCTAAATTTGAATATAATAAAATAAAATCAATATATGATAAAAAATATTTTTATGATACAGTCAAGGATATAAAAGGGGGAGAAGGATATGTTTGTGATTTAAATATTCCAAAATCTAATTCTTTTGTATCAAATTCTATAGTTAGTCACAATACCTCGTTGGCCAGAATTCTTGGTAAAATAGTCAATTGTGAAGATGCTCCACGAATAGATTATCCTAATGATGATAAATATATAAAGATGATTGATGCTGGAAAATTTCCTGATATTAGAGAGTTAGATGCTGCAAGTAATAATTCAATTGATGATATTAGGGAAATAAGAAGAGAAGCCTATAACGTGCCTATGATAGGCAAGAAAAGAGTCTTTATAATCGATGAAGTACACTGTCTAAGGGGGCCAGCTTGCAGTGCCTTGCTGAAAATTCTAGAAGAACCGCCAGCACATTCTATGTTTATTCTGGCGACTACAGATCCTCAAAAAGTATTACCGACCATTCATTCAAGGTGTCAAAGGTTTCAACTGAAGAAATTAAAACAATCAGAGATAATAGATCACTTGAGGAGTATATGTGAAAAAGAGGAGATAGATAACGTAGAAGAAAAGGCACTACAGGCTATCGCCAGAGCCTCAGGAGGTAGCGTTAGAGACGCACTGAGCAACTTGGATGCAGTTATTGGTAGATGTGGGTCAGAAATAAAAGAAAAGGACGCATTAGATATTCTTGGAATGGCTGAACAAAAAAGAATATTCGATCTACTAAAGAGTATCTGTTCTCATGATTATAAGAAATCTATACTTTTAACGAATTTACTTGTGAATGGCGATGGTAAGGATCCAAAAGAAGTTTTTATAAATCTTCTTGAATTCACTAACGATATGTTGATAAGTAAAAGTATAGGGAGCCACGAGCATCTTTTTATTGAAGACTGTATTTTAAAAGACTGGGTAAGCCTAAGAGATACTATTGATTTTAATAAATTAGTAGTTATTGTTCGAATCATTTCCAGTTATATGAGAGATCTGGCATATATGCCAAGACCAGATTTAGTCCTTAATACATGTATTGTACATCTATTAGAAAATACATCAAAAAAATAAATTGACATATCGCCATTATTAAACAACTATATCTCCAATAAATAAAATATTTTATTGGAGGTATTGGTTTTGAAAAACAACAACGATTATTATAAGAATTTATTTCCTGATGTAGAACCAAAAAAATTATCTAAAGAGATATTAAACGAAAACGTCATCTTGGCAAAAGATGGCGATGAAGACGCTTATAGAAAAATTTTAGGACACTTACATAATTATATATGTTATTTGACTAAAGAATTCTTTATTCAGGGTGCTGAACCAAAAGATATCTATCAAGAGGGGGCTATAAAACTACTGAATGTTATCCAGAAATATGATTCAGATAAAGGCAGCTTTACTTTTTTTGCTCAATCTAGTATAAGAAAGCACATAATAACTTCTATAAACAAGGAACAAGCAAAAAAAAGATCAATATTAAATACTTCTTATAGTCTTGATGATGAAACGAAGAATCAAGATGGTGAAACTATTTCTTTTATGGATAAAGTCTCTGATTTAGACAACACACAATCTTCAGAGAATTCGTATTATGGTTATGATATCATTCAAAAAGATTATGAAGAATTTTTAGTTGAAGAAATATCAAAAGTATTGTCTAATATGGAAAAAAAAGTTTTTGTTTTAAGATTTATGGAGGGATACACATACCGTGAAATTGCCGAAAAACTTAATTTAACAAAACAAGAGAAAAATGGCGACATCGAATATGATCAAAAAAGTGTAGATAACGCCATATGGAGGAGTAGGCCAAAGATAAAAAAAGTATTAGAAAAACTAAATATAAGACAAGTTTTTTTAGAACCAGATAAAAAGAAAAAAAGGAAAAATAAAAGGAAAAAAATATGATAATAAACAAATATATAATAAAATCAGAGAATCCATTGGAATATGAGTTCGAAATAACAAGGACAAAGACCAGAATCGTCGTTGATGAATTAGTGGAGATAGTTGATGATTCTGGAAATTGTATTTCTCCAAGAAATCCTAGAAAATTTAATCAAAAAACATCTACTAACGAAATTATAACCGCCGTCTCATTGCCATCAAGAGAAAAGGCAACAGTTACTGTTCTGTCGTCTATGGAAATAGATAATGATCCTGTGGATATAGAATCAATTAATAATAAAGAAATGGAAATAGAAAAGGAAGTTAAGAGAAGAAAACCAGTTAATTTAACAGAATTACTAAATATAGAAAGGCCCGGATCGATTCAAGATGACGAATAATAATTTTTTATCATTATATTCTATTCCCGATAAAATAAAAAAGATTGAAGAATCAATGATATTATGTGGAGATTCTTTAGAAGTAATGAAGAATCTTCCAGACAAAAGTGTTGATCTTGTTTTTACCTCACCGCCATATGCTGGAAACTTCAGAGAATATTCAGAACATGGAGACCCCAGAGATTTAGGTCAATTAAGTACAAAAGATTTTGTCGATAGATTTATTCCTTATGTAAAAGAGATAGATAGATTATTGAAACATGAAGACGGATGTGTTTTTATTCTTAATATTGGAGAAAAATATCAAGATGGTTTCGCTTCTCTTTATCCAGAAAGATTAATGTTTGAAATTATTGATAAAACAAATTTTAAATTAATTGATAAGGTCCCTTGGATAAAATGTCTTTCTTCAGATACATATATTTATTCTAAAATAAATGGATCAATAGGTTCTGTAATGATTAAAGACTTAGTAAAAAGAAATCCAAATGAAGTTGATATTTGGGATGGAGAAAAATGGAATAATGTTCATTATTTTGGCAAATCAGATAAGAACCAAGGACTAGAGATAATATTAGAAAGCGGATATTCCGTAAATTCTACTGATGATCATAAATTTATTTTAAAAAATAATGATATTGTTGAAGCTAAAGATTTAAAAATAGGTGACAATTTGTTATCTGCAAAAATTCCAAATAACGAAGAATCAGATTTTATTGTTGCTGATATTAGAAAAAGTAAAGAAAATGTTTTTTGGACAATATCATTGTCGGAAAAGCCAAATAGAATTTGCTTAGGAAATGGTCTTCTTGTTAAAAATTGTGACCCTTTTCCCAATAAGAGAACTCGTGCAGGTACATTGGCTTGGGAACATATCTTCGTATTTGGTTCACATCCAAAATTGATTAATAAAAATTATAATTATCTTAAAAGTCCCTATAAGGCAACAAATTTAAGTATATCTACTAGAAGAGATTTTAAAAAATTAAGAAAACAAACTAAACATGAGATGAATGATGCTCAATGTTATAATGATATTGGTGCTGCCGATAGAAATTATGTAGTCAGTCACCACAATATGATGACATTTGATGAATATGAATATTTAGAAGAGCATTATGTGGTCTCTCCAACTCAAAATTTTGAAGGAAGCCATCATAAGGCTCAGATGCCTATTGGTCTGGCGGAATATTTTATTGGCGGATATTCTAAAGAGAATCAAATTGTTCTTGATCCATTTGGCGGAAGTGGAACAACAGCAGCGGTCTCATGGCGATTAAATAGAGATTTTGTTCATATTGATCTTGTTGGTGAAAACTGTAAAATAACTGAGAATAGAATCAATGCAATAGTAAAAAGAAAAGACGTATTTAATTTTTATGGTATTAGTGAAAATGAATCTTCAAAATTACAAGAAATTAAATCTCAAACAAAATGTAATAAGATATTTTAAGGACTATTTTTATGGACAATAATCTAAAAATATTAATAGATTACGGTGGTACTATTTCTAAGGATCAATATTTGTTTGATATTATAGATATGAAATCAAAGGGTAATGATTCCACCGACAATGATTTTGATTCTATATATATAGGGCCTGACTCTTGGGATAATTGTAGACAATTGGGATGTATAAATTATTTTGATGAAATAGAGAATAGTTATTTTTCATTATCCAAATATTACAATCATTCTATAGAGACAATAAATAGTTTATGCGTATCTAATGGCGTTGATTCCGAGACTCTTGTCTATATCGTATATGACAATAGACCTAGACTTAATGGAAGCGTTTCGTTAATAGAAAAAAAACTGGCGCATGATTTTCAAAAAAAGGGAGGGAGATGTAATGGTATTTATGTAGAGTCAGATAAGTTAATGCTTTGTAAAAAAATAGGAGCTAATGTTCTTATTGAAGATGACCCAAGAATAGCCCTTTCTATTGCTGGGGCAGGAATCAAAGTAATTCTTATGTTAAGGAAATGGAATGCAAAAATAACTGATGAAAGTTATTTTGATCTTTTCGTTTCGAAAAAAAAGAAACAGGAAATATTGAGAAATTTCAGCATCGCCGAAGATTGGGAAGATGCTGAGAACATATTAAAAAAATGGAGAAAATAATTATGACTAACAAAACAAAAACATCGGTTTGGACAGAAAGAAAGACAAGTAGCCTTCTAAGATGGTTTGAAACATACAAGGACACCGAAAACAAATACTACAAGATTTCTAGGAGACTTAAGGGAGTCTCTCCTGACGCCTGTTATAAGAAACTTGGAAGACTTGGGGCCATTGATGCTCCTTGGGCCAATAAGTATAAGAGTTAATTAAAACATAAGTGTGGGCAGAAGAATCTGCCCACACTTGTTTAAGATTCAAAGGAAAATATATATGGAAAGTTATGGTAAAATAACAGCGGTAACTGGACCTATGAGAAGTCACAAAAGTGCCTATCTAATCAAAACAATAGAAGAAGAAAATAAAAAAGGTAAAAAATATCTTGCCTTTAAGCCAGAAGCCGACTCTAGAGATAAAAATAAGATTATATCTAGGAATGGATCGTCATTATCTGAAAATGTTTTTTTAATAAAAAATTTAAAAGATGCTCAAAAAATAATAGAAAAAAAAAGGTTCATAGGTAAAAGTGGGTGGATCTATGATTTAGATACCATTATTTTTGATGAATTCCATTTTTTCGACAAAGATGAAGATATTGCTCCTTTATTTCATCATTGGTCTGCTCATAAAATAGAAATAATTGTTGCGGGATTAGATTTGTCTCATAGTGGAGTCCCTATGGCAGCTATGGCTAAAGCATTGTCTTTAGCAGACAATGTTTATAAATTAAGAGCGATTTGTGATTTCTCTAAAAACGATAATGCAACAATGACTGGAATGAAGAATTTTATTCCTGATGATTTTATACCCGGCGATGAGAATTATATTTCATTATGTAAAAAACATTGGTATGATAAAATGATTGCTGAATGTCCAGAATTTAAGAAAAAAGTAGAAGACATAGTTGGGGAAAATTTTGCCTAACAATAGAAAATAAGGGAGATATTTGATGGAGTTTTATGTAAGAAAAAATGAATTAGAAATAGCTTTAAAATCAATAAAAGATTCAAAGGCATTAGGAAAGCCAGAGGACGAATCTCTTTCAATTTTAAAGATAAAAGCAAAAGATGGAGCATTGGAATTTACTACTACAAACTATGTTAATTGGGCTTATTCAAAAATAAATTCCGATACATTCTCTGATTTTGATTCTACTGAGAATTTTTTTGGAATAAGTCAAGAAGGAGAAGTATATGTTGATGTTCATGAATTTATTAATATCATGTTTACTTATCCAAATGAAAGAATAGTTAAGTTTACAACAGAAACTGTAGAGAAGGGAGATAGATCCGATTCGTTTCTTAGGGTATTGTGTGAAAGAGGAAAGAAAGAAAGGGTAAAAAAGAATGGTTTTCTTTTGAAGTCGCCAGATAATTTTGAAGACAAGCCAGCAGACGAGGACGTTAAGCATATATCTATTGCTGCAAATAAAATATATGATGCCGTAAACTCTGTTGAATTCGCTTCAGGATCGAATGAAAACGAGCAACATTTATGGGGAGTACAAATTGAAGTAAGAGACGGAGAAATCTCTGCATGTGCTACTGATAGAGAAAGAATTTGTTATTACGACGAAATAGGAGCAACGCATTCAGATAGTGTACAGTTTACCCCTAAAAAATCTGCTCTTATTGCTGCATTGAAGAATCTTTCTCTTACATCGAAAGTAGATTTCTATGTTGGAGAAAAAAGAACAAGAATTTGTCAGGGAAATCAAGAACATATTATCTCTAATGTAGTTTTTTCTAGTGATTCTATGCCCGATTGGAGGTCTCTTGCAGCTTCTATTTCTAACGAAGATAGATTTACAGTAAAGATATCAAAAGATACAATTATGGATTGTATTAAGACAGCTACACTTTCTTCTGGTGGAAAGTTTGGAATCAAAATAACATTTAATACAGAAGATAAAAAAATCACATTTTCTATTGCTAAAGTTGAAGCTGGTGGAGTTATTAGAACAGATTATGAAGAATCTGATGTTATGGAAGATTTTGAAGGAAGCTTTAATGACAGTATTATGCTTACTATCGATAGTTTGAAGGATATTGTAAGCCGTAGCTCAAGTGATGTTATTACTTTTAGGGTATCTGATCCCGGAAAACCAGTAGAAGTTTTGAATAATAAGGATAGTTTTAGATACATAACAAGTGTGGTAGAACAATAATGGGATCTGAAAATAATTTCTTTTGGCTTACTGGAGACAGGTTCGTATGTGTTGAGCGAAAGAAAGAAATAATTAAAAAATTCAGAGAAAGAAGAGGGAAAGACTGTAGTGTTAAATATATTGATGAAGAGGTATCTGTCGATATCCTAGCATCGATGTTAAAAACACATAATTTATTTGGGTCAGAAGACCTAGTTGTTGTCATCGATGGAAAGATGCCTGACCCAAAAAAATCAAAATATCTATTAGAAAATTTACCAGATAATAAGATTGTTATTTTGATACAAGAATCAGTAGATGGAAGATCGTCTGAATATAAAAATTTCAAGGAATATATTGAAGAATATCCTTTAATTTGGTCTGGTAAAATCCCCGATAAAAAAGCCATTGGGTTTGCTAGGAACCTTATTAAAGGTTTTCTTGATTGGAAAAATTCAGATGATCTTTTTGAGGTTATTTTTAGTACATGTGATTTTGATTATGGAAAAACAGTAAATGAAATTGTTAAACTAAAGACATATTTTGGTGGAGAAATACCAGAATCATTAGAAGAGGTAAAATCTCTTATTCCTAGTGCTAATAATCCGCAAACAGAATCTCTAATGGACTGTATTAAGAAAAAAGACAAAAAAAAAGCCATAGAAATATTCCATGAAATGGAGTTATCTCTTGATATAAATGAATATTCGATGATGTTTCTTTATGCATTATTAGAACAATTTACTTTTCTTTTTTTCTGTTGCGCGGCATATGAATCTGGATATAAAGACAGATATTCTGTGGCAGATTTTATTGTAGATAATAAAATTAAAAAAGGAGAGGTTCAAGATAGAAATAAAGTAGCTAATAGGTTATATTATTATGAAGATATTTATAGAAATAACACTTCAGAATATTATGCATTAGGGATAAGTGCAATTGAAGAGGCCATGAAATCATGTATTTTAGATGAATTTTCTCATCATTTTTCGATAACAAAGCTATTGAATACAATTTGTTAAAATTTTTATATTTTAAATTTTAGATTTTGGCGTATATTAAGAATATAAACTTATTATACGCCTTTTTTTTATCGTAATTCGAAGCCATGGCGTAAGGAGAAAAAATTATGATAATCGCCATGGGACTAGATCCAGCTAGTTTTAAAAATCTTGGATTATGTATTGCAGAAGTGTATCTAGATAAAATAGAAATAATATACAAAACAACGATTGTTTTTAATGTTGATAAGGAAACAAAGGACAGAAGGTTCGTTGAATTAGAAAAAGTTATGCAAGAATGTATTGATAAATATGAAGTAAAAGAAGTCGCTTTTGAACGTACTCAATTTGGTAAACCGTTTGTAATGTCTCAAATATATGAAACAATTGGAGTTATAAAATTAGTTGCAGTCCGTAATGGATTAAATATAACAGAAATATCTCCATCAACGGCAAAAAAATTAATTACTGGGAGTGGAAAAGCAACAAAAGTCCAGATGAAAAAAGCAGTGATGGATAAGTTTTTGCTAGAGAAGAAAACTATATCTTCAGAACATGAGGCAGATGCTGTTGGAATTTGTTATGCTTTTTCAAAAATTGAAAAATGACACCAGATAAGTATATTGACAGGCTGTTAATAGAAGCGAAAATAGGCAATAAAACAGCTTTTAATGAACTTTGGAGGATATATAGACCTTTATTGAAAGATATTATGTTTTCATTTAAAAAGGTATATAAATTTTTAAAATTTGCAGAATTTGATATTTTTCAAAAATTTTATATTTTCTTTTGGAGAATAATCTCTAAATATAGTTTTGGAAGTGATATTGGATTTAGTTATTTTTTAAAAAGTAATATAATAACGATGATGATAGAAGATATAAAAAAAGAGCATAGACTTTCCGACAAAGAAACAATTAGTCTTCAGGCTATAGAAAGTTTGATTATAAATAAGAAACCAGACATTAGAAGAATAGAAAATAAGAAAAAAATAAGAAATATAACAAAAATTTTTACTCCAAAACAACTTCAAGCTATAGTTATGTATTTTTATTATGGGATGACAATATGGAGATGTGCTGATTTATTGGATATAAGGTTTGATACTTTTCAAGACAGATTGTTTGAATCTTATAAAAAAATGAGGAATTCTTATCACGGAATAAGAAAAGATACTGAGAAGGGAAAAAAATATGTAGAAAAGGCATATGAATATAAGACTACTGGGAGAAATTTAAAATGACATTTTATAGAGATAAAGATAATTATCCACTTTTAAACGGAGACTGGCTTAAGTCATTTGCTGATAATATAAAATTAGGCGGTGATAAGGAACTTCTCGACAGTGCCATTAATACTATTAATGGAAGATTAAATAAAGCTTTAGAAGTTCTAGAGAGTGATCCAAAAAAAACATTACAGATAATAAAAGGTATTATTGAAGATCCAAGTTTAGAATCAGTAGTTCTTAAAAATGAAGAACTGAGTAAATCACTAGAAAAATTAGAATCAAAAGCAACAGAAATAATAAAAAACAAATCAGAGGCTCCTGCTTCTACAGAGACTCCTGCTTCTACAGAGACTCCTGCTTCTACAGAGACTCCTGCTTCTACAGAGACTCCTGCTTCTACAGAGACTCCTGTAATCACAGCTCCAATAAAAAACCTTTATTCATCTATATCAGAAATAGAAACTATAGACATTGTTGCATTAAAACAAAATTTAGAAAATTTCAAAAAAGAGACAGGAAGCTACGGTAATAATTATTATATAAAATTCAGCAAAGTCCTTAAAGAAATAGAAAAATACCTTGGATTTTTAACAAGAACAACAGCTAGTTCTTCCGATAAAATAGTGACTTCTGCTCCAAATTTCTTTTCTAATATGTGGAATAAATATGTTAGTGACCCCGCTATGTCTCAGAAAATGAACAAAATGAATCAAGCGGAAAACCTCCCTCAAAAAATACACGATATATACATGGAATTTGGAAATTTATATAATAAGATAAATAATCTTTCTTCATATAATGGACTGAATAAAAATCAAATTCAAGCTATAAAATATATGAATAGTATTTTATACCCATTTTCTGCATATCAAGAGTCACAACAACAAACCGAATCTACTGGTGGAGGAACTTCTACAATGGCTCCTGCATCATCAGGAGGAAATTCTCCTTCAACAGGTGCCCCTTCTTCTCGCCCAGCCTCTCCGACAGCTCCAGTTACTCCTGAATTGTCTGAAGATACACTAGAAAATATAAAAAATTTAAAAGATTATTTAAAAAAAGTATACAAAGATTCAAGAATTTTTGTTAAAGAGATTAAGAGAATAGCTAATGATGACGAAGGAATTGATAAAATAATAAATAAGAATTTTGAATTTTTACAGACTGCAATAGATAAATTAAATAAAACATTATCAGGAATTGAAATGAAATATGAGAATCCAAATGAAGAAATCTCAGCTACAGAACCGACAGAACAGACAGAACCGACAGAACCGACAGCATCGAACATTAATAGTATTAAGAAAAAATCAACAATTAATAAATGGAATATTATAAAAAATAATAAATAGGAGATTTGAAATGGACCTTTATGAAAGCTTCAAAAAGATGAAAGATGATGAAAATTGTAATTATATAGAAAAGCATCAATTTTCTGCCTCAAAATATGCAGAAATGGGGCTTGAAGAAAATGAAATAAAAGAAATTCTTAAAGTAGAAGGATGTGACTCCGAGCTATCATCTAAATTAGCGGCGACAGCATTTAATAAGATGCCAGAAAATTATATTTTTATTGATCCGCCTAAATCGATCAATGATGTTATTGGAACTATTAAAAATACAATAAAAAATGCATCAAAAGATGTTTTGGATGAATATTTTGAAAAATATGCTTCTAAAAGATATTCTGGCGTAGTAAATCGTATATTAATAGCAAGAGATAATTTTTCAGAAACTTTTATTGATGAAGTTGTTAGTGAAATTACTCCTTTGGTTGATAATTTAATTATTTCTAATTCCGCATTTTCTTTAACAAAGGAAGAGTCTTCTTCTGGTAGAAAAGAAGAATTAGAACAAGAACTATTCGGAGTTTGGCCAGTTTGCACGATCAGAAGTCATGCTCAGAAAGAGAAGGGCGACATTAAATTGGCTAAAAAATCAAAACCAAAAGAGACGACTGACCTGATGTTTTAAAAAGGAATAATTATGCCCGAAGATTTTGATAAAGAAATAGAAGACATTCAAAATAATGTCGAAGAGTCAACATCCGTTAGTATCATTGGAAGAGATGGTATTGTTGAAGGGTGCCCTCTATGTAAGCATGCTGCGTGTAGCCTTATTACCGAAAAATATTACGATAATGATAGTAATATTGAAATAACAAAAAAATGGTTTTATAATAAGTTTAGAAGAAAAATATCTGACGAAAGATGGACTACTCATATAAAAGAGCATGTTGAACCATTCGTCAAAGGATATGTAGTTATTAGACAGAAGAAAATGAATGATTTATCTGAACGTGTATCTTCGTTTAAAAAAACATCACCGATCAGTCAAACATCAATGATAAAACAGATGCTTTTGGAATTAATGATCGATGGTTTTGTTAGTAAAAAAGATAATTTAGTTACAAAAGAAGACAAGACCAACTATGCACAATTAGCAAAAACAATTTCCACTCTCGCTAAGTCATATCAATCTTATGAGCAAATGGAAAGAGATGCCCTTGGTTTAGGAAAAACAGAAGAAGAAGCAAAAGATCAAATGAAGAACTACATGAATGTAGTTATTAATGATATGTTTAAGTCTCTTAGTGATATGCCTGAAGCACAAGAAAGAATAGCAGAATTGATGGGAATTCCTATGCCCCAAGATGGAGAGGAGGGGATAGATATAGAAGATGTCTCTACGTAATAAAAACCCTTTTATAGATCCAGAAGATATTTTTCAGAGTTTTAAAAAAGAAAAATTAAAAGAAAAATATTCAGCAAAACCATTAAACATAATAGATTATGCAGAAAAATTGGTTGGTGAAAAATTATTTGATTCTCAAAAAATAATATTAAAGTTTTTTTATGCTGGGACTAAATTCAATGAAGATTTAAGAATAACAGAGTATGATTTAACAGTCATAAAGGGATGGGAACTTGAACAAAGTTGGATTTTTAATGGTGAAAAAAATAAATTAAAAGCATATAACAAGAATATTGTTGATAAAAATTCTTGGTTTTCTGATTTAGTGTTGATTTTAGGAAGACGTTCTGGTAAATCGTATATCTCTTCATTAATCGCTAGTTATGAGGCATATAAATTAATATGCTTGAAAAATCCACAGAAATTTTACGAAATTAGCTCTGGGACAAGTATTTGGATTATAAATACAGCCGTTAATGCAGAACAGGCTCAAACAATCATTTTTAGTGCCTTAAGAGAGTTTATTCATAAATGCCCTGTATTTGAAGGAAGAATAGCAAAAGAGACTGTAAATTCAATATATTTATATACAGACGCTGATTTAGAAGAAAATGAAAAGATAAAAAAAGTTGGTGGAAGACCAAAAGATGGTTCTGTTGTTGTTGCTAGTGGAAACTCTAACTCAGCCGCTCTTCGTGGTCATACTGTTGCTGCTGTCATATATGATGAGATGGCTCACTATGTTACTTCTGACGGGAAAGCTTCGGCAGAGGAAGTATATCAAGCACTATCCCCTTCTACAGCTACATTCAAGCCTTTTGGAGATGGAAGAAATATAGTAATATCTTCTCCTGATTTGCCTCATGGATTCTTTTGGGATCATTACAATAATGCTAAAGACCTTGATTCAATGATGCTTTTTCAACTTCCTACATGGGATGCTAATCCAAGATTCACAAAAGAAACATTTAAAGATGCTATTGAAGGGAATGAAGAAAGAGCCATGGCCGAATATGGTGCTATGTTTCGTTCTTCCGCAGGAAATGCATTTTTACCTACTGAGCTGATTGATCTTGCCTTCAATCGGAGGGAAAACTGGTATATGCATAAGACAGGATTAACAAACTATGAATATTATATGCATATTGATCCAGCAAGCAATTCAGATAGATATGCATTAATGATTGCTCATCCGGAATATAAATATGATACTGAAGCACGTAAAAACACGATGCATGTTATTGAAGATTTATCGTTAGTTTTTACTGCTCCTCCCGGAGGAGTTATTGATCCAGATGATATCATGGATATTCATATTCTTCCTTTATTTAAGTCTTTTCGTATAGTATCTGTAACATTTGATTCCATGTTTTCTCTTGAACAACAAAAGAAATTAAGAAAATCTAATATAAATTTCAGAAGTATATCGTTCAATGGAGCAAATAAAAACGAAATATATTCAACAATGAAAGATTTGTTTATTCAAGAAAGAATAACGCTATGTAGAGACGATAGCGAATTAAGAGGCGAATTAAAGAATATTACAATAAACTGGACAAAAACACCGCCAAAGATAAGTAAAAATCCTAATAATAAAGATTTTCCGAATGATGATCTTCCAGATTGTTTGGGTGGAGTTATACATTCTATGATGACTGGAGCTACTGGAAGAACAAAATTACCAAGAACTATTACAGTTAGAACTGGAATCCGTTAAAAAAAAGGCCCGTAAGCCCAAAAAGGAGTTGTTCCTATGTTAGAAAAATTAGAAGAAATAAAAGAAATTCAGGACAGTATTGTGGAGAGTATAATCAATATTACAGACTGGTTACTTAAGTATGATTTAGGCGAAATATCTAATGGAGACATGAAGGCAGAGTATAATGAGTATAGGCGTCTATCTTTTAGATTGCCAAGAAGATGCGGGAATACAACAATTGCTAGTAAAATTATGAAGCATTATGATAATTCTGTTTTATTTTCATTTAATGTGTGTATGGCTGAAAATTTTGCTAATATTTTTGATATAAATAGAAAAAGGGTTTTTGGTATACAAAACAAGAATCAAATATCAGGATTAAGATTTGATGTGGCAATCGTAGATCCTGCATCAATGATAAATAAAAGCCTTATAGAGAGTCTATATTTTTGTAGACCAAAAGCAATTATTCTTTTAGGATAGTTAGGAGTTTTAAAATGGATTTTAGAGTAGATGTTTCAAAAGTAATAATAGCTGGAAGTGAATCAAGTATTTCCAAAACAATAGAAGAACTTTTGGAATTAAATAAAAAAATTCCTGCTAGATCAAATAAAGAGGTTCTAGAGATCACTCAAAAACAATTTGATACAAACAGTAATACTAAAGAGAAGAGAGGAGAAGTCCTTGAGGTCTCTGAAAAACAACTATTAGAGAAAAATAAAGGCAATAAAAAATCAGAAGATATTATTGAAAATAAACTTGATGAAGCCGGTGTATCTGATGGTGGAAGAAATCCTGATGCTTGGGATAAGGATGACGTTAAAATGAGAGGTCACAAAAACATTCCTCCTATATGGATAGAAGTTATGAAGAATGAAGATAGTAGAAAGGAAAAACAAAAATAAAAACAAAGAGGTAAAATAAAATGTTTAAAAGTATTCTTAGTAAATTATTTAATATCAATAATGATAAAATAATAAAAGATTTGTCTTCTTTAATATTTCAATTGCTTGAAGCTTTAAGAGATGATACTATTACTAAAGAAGAAAAGAATAATTTAAGAAAAAAGGCTTACGATCTTTTATTGAGCTATGGCCTTGATGAAGAAAAATAGTCAATAGAAGAAATGAGCATAATTGGAAAAGACAGAAAGCACGAATCAAGGGATTATCTCTCTAATTGTAGCTCTCCCGCTCTGAAAAGATCGGCACACCAGTTATGCTCAGTTTTTTTTACATCCAGTCTTCTCTGACTGGATTATTTTTTTATATATAGGTTTTTTATGAAATATAAAACAAATCAAAGGGTTCCCGTAATAAATAATAATGGGACGCCATTAATGCCGACAAGATTTTCTAAAGCTAAGAGATTAATAAAAGAAGAAAAAGCAATGATGTTTGAAAATGATTTTGGAATTTTTTGTATTAAATTAAGAAAAGATATAATTAATCCCAAGATACAAGATATTTCACTGGGTATAGATCCGGGAAAACATTATACTGGTATTGGTGTTCAATCAGCAAAATTTACTTTATTGGGAGCACATGTAGAACTGCCTATAGATGAAAATAGTAATTTTAAACACACAAAATATAATTTAGGAGAAATGAATAGTAATGTTGTAGAAAATAGGAATTTTGAAATAGAAGTGGCCAATAAATTATTCCATATATTCCCAATAAAACATATTATTTATGAAGTTAGTAAAACAAAAAAGGATATAAGCGAGTGTAATCAAACTATTGTTGGGCAGTTCTGGATAGTTGATAAATTAAAAGAATTAAGCAATACAACAGCTTTAGATGGAGTTGTTACTTCTAGAATAAGAAAAATATTAGGGTTTATAAAACAAAATAAAAATAAAGGAGACGCAAAACCAGAGACTCAGGCAGTAGACGGAATAGCATTGTCAACACATCATTTTTCTATCAGAAAACATAGAAAAAAATTTATATTATGTCATATTACTCCCGCTCCTTTTGTTTCTATTTCGAAAATCAAAATAGGATATAATAGTAAAAAACGAAGGAATATCAAGTCATTTGTTGCGAATACTATTAAGAGTGTAAATTATGGAATTATTTTAACGAGCAAAGGTCATGATAAATGAACAAAACATGGTATAAAGTATCTGCTGGCTTTGGAACTGATCCATTTGGCGGAAGTGAATTGTCGGATAAAACAAGATTATCTCCATATGGGAATATGGGTGGAGATGCACATACTGGATTATTGGCTCCAAGCGACAATAATCACCACCCAAACGATTATTTTAGTGAATCTGATAAAACACCGTTAATTGAAAAAAAAATTGAAAAAGAAAGGGAAGAAAAAAAGAAACAAAAAAAGAATCTCAAAAAAAATTGGTATAAAAATCATATTTTTAAAAAAACAAGAAACAAACAAACTTCTTCTATAAAAAATAATAGAATCAAAATAGCACAATGGGGAAGCGGCGGTCCAAAAATACCATTTTGGAATAATCAAAGTTGGATTACAGATACATATAAGGATATCGTCGGAGAATCTCCTTCCAAGACTTTAGATAATAAATCTACGGATTCTCCTGCTACAGATAATTATAAGAACTCATCTAATCCTCAAAACAATAAAGATAATATTCAATTAGCTTTACAACGATCAGTTACTTTGCGATCCGTAAACGGAGAAACGATGGAAATAGGGACAGGTTTTTTTATTGGAGAAAACACCATAATGACATGTGCCCATGTTGTTATTCCCAATGGGAATTTAAAGGGTACTCAGACTACATTAATTATGAATGGTAAAAAATATGGTGCATATGTTTGGGCCTATGACACAAATTTAGATGTTGCTGTTCTTGTTGTTAATGACGATAGTTTTAAGTCTCCACAATATTTTAGTTTAGGCAATTCTTCGGAAGTTCAAATTGGAGAAGAGATATATATAGTTGGAACGCCATTAGGATATGAAAATGTTGTTGGGACAGGGATTGTTTCTAGTGCGCCAATAAATTATACTCAAGGAAATCAGACGACGCCCTATATGTTTGTGTCAACAAATATTCTTCCGGGCAATAGTGGTGGTCCTATTGTAAAAAAAGATAATTTAGCTGTAATCGGAATTGCCGCTGCTATTATAGGAGAAAATTCATCAGAAAAATCAGGTTCTGGGCTTAACGCCATTATTCCAATAGATAAATTAAAACCATTCCTAGAAAAAAATGGAATAAATTTTAATTTTCAAAGGTAAAAAAAAATGTTATACGAATTAATGAAAAAAGCTTATTTCCTCAATAGAAAAGAAAAGGAATTACTCTATAAAACAATAGAGGATATGACCGATCAATGCCAGTATAAAGAATCCTCTGTTTTGTCTGATAGTAAGAAAAAGAAAAATAATATTGATGATAAAATTAAGTTTATAAATATAAGAAAACCAATGAATAATGACGATATATTACCCAAGGGGTATGACCATCTTGATACTGAATTTGATAGTGATGGATACAATCAGACTTCATTGGGAGAAAATAGATCAATAAAGGTTATAGCTAACAGATTGTTTGACCCCGAAACAATTGAGCAAATGTTAAAACTCATCAGCCAAATGGAGAAGCATTTAAAAATTGATGGCGACATATCTTATGAAAATGTATGTGTGTTCTTGCAACCTTTAATAAATAGTTCTCAAAAATTAGTATTAAGACCGTATAGACTTGTAGGAATAACAAGGAGAATGATGTCTTTATCCAAAAAATATAGTAAAGCTAAAGAAATAAATTTTGGGAAAAGAACATTAGATATGTTAAAAAAAGAATTTTACAAAGAAATAAGTGAATGTAAACGTCATCTTATGACAAAAGATACAGATAGTTTAAAGATAAATGTTAAATTAAAATTTAAAAACAAAATGGCGTCAACATCTTCAGATAATATTCTTAGGCAATCTTTGATGAATCTTAAAGAGCAGGGGATGTCCATGGAAGATTCAATTAATCAGGTTAAACTGCTTATTAATAGAGGTTTATCTTATAATATTGATGATAATTCTCTTTTTGATATCGCCAGTGACATATTTTTAGTATAATAGGATTGTGCGATGAGTGAAATAAGAAAAGTCGATGCAAATTTAACAGATATATCTTTTATCGAAGAAGCATGTTCTGATTTGAATATATCTTTCATAAAAGATGGCGAAAGAATAGTACTTAAAAATCATGGCGTTAAAACTTGGTATGGCACAGATATTACTCTAGAGAAGCAGGAAAATAATTCATATCTATTAGTTGGCGATTGTAACCTTAATGATTTAAAAGAGTTATCTATAAAAATCAAAGTAATTTATAGCTCAAAAAAGATAATTAAAGAATCTAAGAAGATGAATTTTGAACTTGTTGAAAGAAAGAAAGAGAATGGTAAAATTAAATTACGTCTTAGGTCATTCGACTGAGGAAAATTATGAAAGAAATAGAAGTAGAAATAGATATTGAGACAGGAGAAATAATTTTCGAAACAAAACTTTTCAAAGGGAAGAGTTGTGAAGATATCTTGGATCAAATTCAAAAATCAATAGATGCCGAAGAAATTTCTCATAAAGATAAGCCAGAAAAAATCCAGAAAGAAAAAATAAATATAAAATCAAAACAACAAATTAAAAGATTATAATGGAAATAGAAATCGAGATAATCATTGAAACAGGAGAGATTCTTCTAAATAGAGATCATGAGGTGATGGTTTTTATTGCCAAAGAGTTGAATCAAGATTGTTATAAAGATTTTGAAAATTTCTTTAATGAAAAGCCATTGAATATTGATGGTGAAAAAAATTATAATTCATTTTGTGGGTAAAATAAAAAGAAAGAGAGACAGATGAAAGAATATCCAGTCGAATTGGTTCAGCCACTTGGGAGTCATAATCCTAAAAGTAATTGTATAAGATCAGAACATGTAAAACAGTATATTTCATTACCGTTTGAATTTTTAAATCCTCTACAAAGCGAGTTTCTTCCATATCTTGAGGATGACGATGTAAATATAGTTGTTGCATCGCCAACATCGAGTGGAAAAACACTATGTGCAGAATTATTCGCCGCAAGAGGAATTTCTCTTGGAAAAAAAATATTATATATTGCTCCAATGAAAGCATTGGCTGATGAAAAATATGAGGAATGGTCTGAACCTTCCCACACTTTCAGTAATTTTTCATGTGAAATTATTACTGGTGACTTTATTCTTGATGATGTCAAAAAGAAGAAGCTAGATAATGCAAATATTATTTGTTTGACACCAGAAATGTTTAATAGTAAATGCAGATTCTATGAAAATCATGAATGGCTTCACAATACATGGATAGTGGTGGATGAAGCACATTTAATCGGCATGGAAAATCGCGGCGACTCCCTAGAGATAGGCTTAGTCCAGTATTATGAAAGTTCTAAAGAATCTAGATCACTTCTTATTAGTGCTACTATTCCAAATGTAAAAGATTTCGGTGTTTGGCTAGAGCATCTTTCTGATAGAAAAAGTAAAACTATAGTAAATAATTATAGACCATGTAAATTAAACAAGCACTTCCAACCTTTCAAAGATTCTGATTATGGAAGGAGGATCGCTTATGCAGATAAAGAACAGAAAAGGCTTGAAGCTACCATAGAGATGGTGCAAAGGTTTAAGAATGAGCCGACATTAGTATTTGTTGGTAATAAAGATTTTGGCAATAGGCTATCAACTTCTCTGAAGGCACTGGGGATCAATTATCATTTTCATAATGCAGATTTAGATAGAGAAAAAAGACATATAATAGAAAAAGGCTTTAAAAACTTAGATTTTAATATCTTAATTGCTACGACGACCCTTGCATGGGGATGCTTTGATGTAGATTCCCAAATATCAACAGACAGCGGTTTTGTTGATATATCTGATGAAAACAAAGGTAAGATAATATCTTTTTGTGATTTTGAAAAAAATAGCTCAAATGTTATGAATAAAATTATTGTTGGGAATAAAATTCCGATGAAAAGAATAGTGTTAAAGAGTGGGTTATCTGTAGTTTGTACAGAAGATCATTCTTTCCCAATTTTTTCTGGAGGAGAAAAAAAAGCTTCAGAAATAAACGTTGGTGATGAATTAATTTCTGATTCAAATATAAACTTATCAAATAGTGATATTTATAATGATTTATCTGATAAAGCCTGTTACCTTATAGGATTTATGGCTGGTGATGGTCACTTAAGTAATAAGAGTATTGATTTTTGCGTTCCAGATATAGATATAAGAAAAAAGGTGAAAAAATGCTTATCTGATCTAGGGTTTGGATATAGGAATTCAAAAAATAATTTTGACGAAGTAGAACATGTCGTTTCTAGAAAGGAATGTAGAGATTTTTTTACAAATTACGTAAAGTATTCTTCGAAAAAAGAAAAAATAATAAAGTATGATTTAATAGGGTTAGATGATAACAAAATATTTAATACACTAGCTGGTCTAATGGATTCAGATGGAGGAATTGATGATAATAAAATTTGCTTTTACAATACTTCTTATCATCTGATTAATTTCTTTGTTCTTGCAATGAAGAGATTCGGAATAGAAACGTCTGTTAGGCTGAGGAATAATGCTAAATGTAAGCTGATGAATAAAAAGGGAGAAGAAAAAGAAATAAATGGGAAAAAGAAATGTTATGAATTGATAATAGGTTCTTCTGCTGGGTATTCTTTTTTTAATGAAAATATTTTACCTCTTATGGTATGTTGTTTTAGAAAAAATAAAATTAATAAAATATTTAAAAAATCATACTATGGTTCTATTTTTAAACTAAACAATGGATCAATATCATCCTCTGTTTATGGTCTAAAAGATAAAAAAATATTTTCTTTATTTAAAAATACTATTGAATATAGTTTAAAAAATAGTGGAGTACCAATGTCGTTAATTCTTAAGAATATAGATAAAGAAAGATTGTTTTCTAGAAAAAATATATTTGATGGTTTTTTCGACTATAAACTATCTAAAATAAATGGAAAAGGAAAACCCAGAAAACATTATACTCCTAATGCATTGGGAAGATTATTATCTATATCTGAGAATTTTGAAAGTTTTATAGATTTATCCGTTTCTAATGGGTTTGATCCTGAATTCAAGAAACAAAGGAATATATCATCTTCAAAGATTAAAGATTTTTCTTCTGAAAGAGTAAGATATATTATTGATGAAGAGCCTTCTGATATCGTCATGGATTTGTCTGTTTTAGATAATGATCATCATCACTATATTGTTAATGGAATAGTTACTCATAACTGCAACACTCCTGCGAGATATGTTATTCAGACACATACAAGTTTTGGAATAACTCCTATGCATCCAGCAAACGTTATTCAGTCAATAGGACGTGCAGGAAGAGCAGGGTATTCTGACAAAGGAGACGCATATATTCTTGTTGGAGAATCAGAGATGAAGAAAGAGTCCGATAGAATATTTAAAGAATATAAAGTAACATCAGTGATGAACGATATAAATACTTTGATGTTCCATGTCTTATCTTATGTTGTTACTGGAAAAATTAAAAATTCTACAGATTTATATGAATGGTATAGAAAAACACTCTCTTCTGTGCAGAAAAATCATATTAATGAAAATACTTCTAAAGCTGTTCTTGAAAATTTAAAATCAAGATATATGATCAGACTTAATGATAAAGGAGAATATGAAGCAACAAAACTTGGAGAAATAGCGGCACAGATGTATATGTCACCGTTGGATTTATCAGATTGGTTCCAGAATTTCTCAAAATTAAAATATATCAATCCTCCAAAAGGATGCGCAGAAAATATAAAAGATAGAATAAATCTTCTTGTAGCAAAATCATTCGCTGAAAGCTATTCTTATGGAATAACGAAGCATGGAAAGAAAGAGGTATTAAATAAGTCGGTATATATTACCAATAGAGAAAAACAATGCGAATCTGTTTGTGAAGTTTCGAATAAACTAAAAATAGATCCAAGTTCATATCCTCATGTTAAATATGTTGCTATTTTTTATTCTCTCTTGTCTGGAAGGGACGTAGAGCCTTTACTTTATTCTTCTTCTTATGCTATCACGAAGGATATAGACAGGGTAATTCAGTCTCTTAAGATGTCTGATGAAAAAATAGGAAAGGTTTTTAAAGATTCTGGGAAGTGTTCTGGTTATGGGTGGAATAAAGAATGGGATATTCTCATGGAAAGACTCAAATACGGTGTTGATGTAAAATATATAGATCTTGTGAGGATTCCGGGGATAGGGAAAGCTTATGCCGAGCAATTATTTGAAAAGGGGATAAAGACAATAAATGATGTCAGGTCAAAACCTAAGCTCTCAATAGATATCCTTGGGAATAAGCGATATCAAAAAATCATGAACAACATATAGCATAATTAGCTCGCAATATATTTCCCTCTCTGAACAAAAAATGTTTCAGAGGGGGTTTTTTTTAATTTTTAGAGGGGGAAATCGTTTTTTTTACGAAATAAATAACAGACATATAATGGTTTATTGGAGAATTAAATGAATTGGTATAAAATATCTTCTGATAATAAAGAATCAATTGAGATTGACGGCATAGAATATGCTGAAAGACCAAAAAATTCTTGTGGCCCTAGTGGCTCCATGGGGGAGTATTTTAATTTAAAAATTAAAGATAAAAAATGTTGGGTTCCAGTTGATAGACTTGAAGAATATAAGAAGACATGTGAAGAAATAAAAGAAGACTTGAAAGATAATAAATCGGCAATAGCCACAATAAAATTAATGAAAACATCTCAAGAATTCTCTCAAGAATATGTAGGAGCAGACGCTACCTTTACTTCTGGTCAGCACATACAAGATGTAAAAACAAGAAATACAGAAAATGCAGAGCTTCCAAGTAATATTTCTAACTTACCTTCAGGATTCGAAGGTGTTAATTCAATTGTCAAGAAGGGAAAAGAAAGGCTCACCGATAAATGTGAAAAATGTAGAATGCCCTTAGAAGAATTTGAATGGTTGGGATATTCCTTTACGAATAATAATGGAGAGAGAGAGGCTGCTTATAAATGTAATAATTGTGGGCATAAAAATCATTATACACAACAAATAAGTCGTGTTAAAAAACACAGAAGAAATAGAAGAGGATTTTCGGTAATAAATATTCTAAAAGAGGCAGCTACTCCTGCCAATCCAACTTCCAGTGGTTCGACTTATAACAATCCTGCCAATACTCCTTTTGGAAGGCTAGATATGACGGAAGATCAAAGAGTTATTCCTTGGTCTAGTGTCAAGGATGGGTTTTCTAATGAATTTGATACTCAGAAACAAAAGTCAAACAAAGAGTATGAGATAAAAGAAGTTAAAGGTAAAGATGGGAAAAAGAGAATAGTTAGAGTTAGGAAAAGAAATTCTGGTGGAGACGCTATTCAACCATCAAATACTTGGACACAGAGAGGAAGACTAAAGAATCAGAGAAGATATAACCCTCTTGATCCCCGTAAAACAAAAGAAAATCCCGGTTCATGGCCTCATAACAGAAACCTAACTGGACCCGGAAGTGGATGGTATCAATCAGAATATTCTAATAATTTTGATTCTGACATGAGACAAAGAGTTAATTCATGGGATGATTATATATCTAACCGTGGGCAATACTCTTTATCGAGACCATATTAATAAAGGCAAAAAAGGGAGGATAGGAAATGCCATATCCAATTCGTAAAACTAAAGATCAAATGCAAGAGAATGTAAAGGCACAGGATTATTCAAATCTTACCCCTTTTTTACAGCAACCCATGTCTTTGTTGCAGGACATATTGTTAGGAGACAGTGATAAGGAATCTATAAGATCAATTTGGCTTAAATCTGAGGCAAGGGACGATAAAATAGTAAAGGTTTCTTCTAGTGTTTCGAGTAAAGAAATAGATATGTTGGTATCCAAGGGGTTTGTCGAATACATAGATAAAGACAATAAAATAATTGCATTTACGGAGAGAGGATCAAAGATCTTGAAAGAATCAATATTAAATAACGAAAATACTTCATTTTCATTCACAAAAAAAGCTTCTAATGAATTGTTGCTAAAAAATGTATATGATTTTGGTGAGGAAGTTCTAGTTAGAATTAATCATCCTGAAAAATTCGGGACAAGATACGTAACTATGCATAAGTCAAAAATTGCGAATAAAGGTATTCCTAAAAAAATAGTAGATTACAATATAGCTACAAAAAAAGATGACGGATCATATAAAGAATTGCCAGATTATTCTGATGAAGAACTAATAAAAGTTTTACATCTTGCCAAAAGGATAATAAGCAATCATCAAGAGATAAGAACAGCTAATAAAAGCATATCTTCTCTACCTATAAATAGAATAAAATCATTTGCTGAAGTAATCATGAGAGAACTTGATAAGAGATAAAATAGAGGCTTTAAAATGAGAATTAGATTAATAGCAGATAATGATCTTACTAGAAGAATGGGATTGATGGGTCATACCCCTCTTGAAGAAGATGAGTGCGCTTATTTTTATTTTAAAAAAGCAGGTAAATATAGTTTTTGGAATAACAATGTTTCTTTCCCTATATCTCTTATTTTTTGCAATGGCGAGGGTGAGATAAAAGATATAAAATTTTTAGAGCCAAACCAATTAAATGGAGTTTCTTCTGATGGTTATGATATTCATCATGTTGTCGAGGCTCATAGAGATGCTCCTAAAAATCTAGGAATAGAGAAAGGTGGATATTTGGCTATAGAGGGTAGTGGAATAACTTTTAAAAAAGGAATAGAAAGATGATAAGTATTCCAGAAGATATCAAAAAAGAATTAAATATAATAAATGAAGTTGCAAAAGACCTCAAGATGAAGATATATATCGTCGGAGGTTTTCCTAGGGATATAGTATCTGGAAATGGAGTTAACAATGACACTGATTTAGATATTACTGAAGAGAATGGGAATGCCTTTGACCTTGCTTTTTTTGTTTCCGCAAAATATGATTTACCAGAACCAGTTATTTATGAATCTTCTGGGACAGCGTTAGTTGTTATGCCTTCTGGTAGAGAGGTAGAATTCCACAATTCTTACTATAATGTCCCTCATATTGTTGATCAATTGTATTTATTAGATGTTGAGCCAAACTCAATTAATAAAGACATTTATTCAAGAGATTTTACAATAAATACACTTCTTTTAGACCCATATTCTAATGAAATAATTGATATTACAAAAAAAGGTATATCTGATATAAAAAATAAAATATTAAGAACTCCATTGTCTCCATCTAAAACATTATCTATAAATCCAAAGATTATTTTAAGAGGGATAAGATTTAAGCTTCAAATGGGATTGAAAGAGGATCCTAAATATACAGAAACTGTTATGTCTTTTGTGCCATATTTAATAAAATTTCTAGAAGAACACCCAAATAGTAAGATGGTAGAGAGAACTGTTAAAAAAACATTTGAGTCAAATCCTAAGATGGCTTATGAAGAATATCGTAAAATAGGTATTTTAGAATATATCCCTCGTGTTCCTGAAATAGATAGCATAATAAAAGAAGAAATATTTGGAACAACAATCTCCCCGACTTCTTTTGAGGCTTCCAGAAATATAAGAATAGTTCAAGCTCAAGAAACAACAATGATAAAGCATTTGTTAGAAGAAAGAGAAAAACATAAGGCTTATGTGAGAAGAAAAAAAAGAGAAAGGCAACAGAGACGAGAAGAGAAATTTGAAATATTAGATAACGCAAAAAGAGGCTATTATCTCAATGACAATAATAATGAAGAACCAAAAGGTAAAAAGAAAGATACTGGAAGACCCGGTTATGACTTTTATCCTAAAAAAAGGAGAGTTTGATGAATATATATATCCAAAGTGGAGAAAATTTTGATAGTCTTGATTGTGGGCAAATAAAGAAGGCCCAAACATCAGATTATAACGATCAACAATTAGAAGAATTTCATAATAATGTGTCTGAGGAAGTAGCTCAACAAGAGGGTATGGATGAAGATCAGGCAGGAAGAATGCTCATGATTAAATCTGAATTAGAAACGTTTATTGAAGAACTTGGGATGAAATATAGCCAAGTCGAGGTTAGGACGGCTGTCGTCGATTATATTGATGGAGCTAAAGAAAACCCCACAATTCTGCTTTAGCAGAATTGCTTGCCGTTTATCGGTGGGGATGAATTGGCGACAGAAGATATCGTATAATAGTATTGACTAAGAGAATATTGATAACCAAGATATTTGATTAGTTAATGATGGAAGAATTCAGGGTCGGGACGACCCAGTGAGCCTGTGGAGATGCCTCGTTAGAGGATCGATGAAGCAGGAATCCCCACCCCTAGTGGGTGGGGTAGTCCAAATAAATGACAATGGAATGTTATAATACAAAACATAAACGATTGGAATATCCCTGAGTATTAATTCAGGGATTTTTTTTTAAAAAATAATATATGTTATTACAAATCAATAATCTTCTTTTAAATAATAAAAAATGTTTATAGGGAAATTTATTTTATATTAAGAACAAGATATATAGAAGAGAAATATAATTTTGGAGAGAAAATATGCCTACTAAATATCTTGGTACAAATTCTATAAACGTTATTTTTGAGAATGTTGCCTGTGGAATAGTTGTTTGTGATAAAAAGGGGAATATATTATGGGCAAACAAATATATTCTTGATAAAACTGGGTATACTATTTCTGAATTAATTGGTAAAAATCCAAGAATATTTAAATCTGGAATTCAGCCAGAGTCTATCTATCATGATTTGTGGTCTACAATATCTTCTGGACAAGTGTGGTCAGGGACATTGATTAATAAGAAAAAAGACGGTAGTTTATATTATGAAGAAATGTCGATTACTCCAGTGAAAAATGGGACAGAATATTATGTTGCTATCAAAAAGGATATTACAGAAAGAATAGATAGTGAAGCAAAAATAGGGATGTATATAGAAAAATTAATAGAAAAAAATGAACAACTTGACGAATTTGCCTCAGCAGCGTCTCATGATCTTAGAGAACCAATGAGGAAAATTGTAGCTTTTGGAGAAAGATTACAGAAGGAAATAGGATATATTGAAGATTTTGATAATGATAAAAAATTAAAAATAAAAAATTATTTAACAAGAATGACTAATGCTTCTATGAGACTTGAGAGTCTACTTAATGGTCTTCTTATGTATTCAAGAACAAATACTGGAGATATTGAGTTTTCTAATGTTGATATAGAGGATGTTATAAAGAATGTAATCAGTGATTTAGAAATTAAAATAATTAATTCAGAAGCAGACGTAAGCATTATAGGTAGTTTGCCTACTATAGAAGCGGATGCGACAATGATTAGACAATTATTCCAGAATTTACTAAGCAATGCATTTAAATTCGCAAAAGAAAATGAAAAATCTATAGTAAAAATATATTCACAGGAATTGCCAGAAGGTAAAGTTGCTATTTATATAGAAGATAATGGTATAGGATTTGATGAAAGACATTTAGGAAAGATTTTCCAGATATTTCAAAGATTACACAGTAATTCTAGATATGCTGGGACTGGTGTTGGCCTTGCTATCTGTAAGAGAATAGTAGATAGACATCATGGAGACATAACAGCTATAAGCGAAGAAGGAGAAGGGGCTACGTTTATTGTGACTCTTCCAAAAATTCGTCAAGAAAAGGATAGGCAAGATGACTAGTCAAATAAAAAAGAACATAATTCTAATAGTCGATGATGATGATGATGATGTGTTTTCAATTCAAGATGCTTTATCTAAGATCAATGGCATAGAGATAAGGAATGTTGATGATGGTGAAAAATTTCTAAGATACCTTAAAAGAGAAGAAGAATTTGAAGAAGATTCTCCCACACCTTCACTTGTATTATTAGATATAAATATGCCAAAAAAAAATGGGTTTGAAGTTCTTGAAGAAATAAAACAAAATCATGACTTCAAAACAATACCGATAATATTATTCACTTCATCTAACAATGAAGATGATATTGAGAGAGGGTATAAACTTGGAGTAAATTCATACATAGCTAAACCAACTCACCTTACAGATTTTGAAGATCTTCTTGAAAATGTAACTAAGTATTGGTTTGGTTTTGTAAAATTGCCAAATTCTTCCAAGTAAAAGGAGGATATTTTATATGGATAAGTGTAGAATAAAAATTCTATATATCGAAGATGATGAAGATGATATTCTTCTAGTTAAAGATTATTTGGAAGATATAAAGCCGGGGAAATACCACCTTGACCATATAAATTCATTTTCTGATGCTATTTGTAATTTTGAAAAATATGGTTTTTTGAATGAATATGATGTTTTTTTAATAGATTATAAAATTGGTCCAGAAAATGGACTAGATTTAGCAATGATCATAAAGTCAAAAATAGAAGATAAACCAATTATAATGATAACTGGATTCCCAGATTTCGAAAAATCAACAAATCTCCTTTCGGAAGGTATTTCTGATTATTTAGTAAAGGGAGAAATATCTGCGTCTAGTCTAGAAAGATCCATAAGATATTCTTTATTGAGAATGGATTTAGAATGTAGTTTAAAATATAAAAAAGAATTATTGAGAAGTATATACAATACTATTCCTTCTGGAATTTGTTTAATAAATAATGAAGGTAAAATAGAGGAATTGAATCAAGCTTTTTTAGATATTTTTGATTTAAAATGCGAAACAATGGCAGAGTATAATCATAATTTTGATTTGATATTAAAATTTAAGAAATTTATAGATAAATGTAATTATAAAGAAACTAAAGATCTTTCATTAGATGAAATTATATTTTCTATAAAAAAACCAATAGAAGGTAGATTTGTTTGTGTTAGTGGTAAAGAAGTAGATGTTCTTCTTAGCTGTTCATCTGTTTTCTTAAAAAAAGAAAAAGAGTATAGTAACTATGTATTAATTACAGTAGTTGATATAACTAAACAGAAATTAGCAGAAATAAATTTGTCTATAATGAATAAATCGCTAGAGGAAAAAATAGAAAAATTTGGAATAAAAAATTCTAATCCAGAAGCTATGCTGGACCTTATAGAGAATGAAATAAATAAATTCAGTATAATGGGGTAATGGCAATGTGGGATTTTTTTGATAATTTTTTTCTTCAGGAAATTGATGCTCAGTTAAAAATAATGATAATAGCAGTAGTAGCTACTGTTATTAGTTTTACTTTTTATAGCATGTTTACTTTTTTTTGGAAAACAGTATGGCCAAAAATGAAGAGAGACGATAAAGAATTTGAAGAAAAAATAATAAAAGAAATGAATGAATACGTTGACCATAAAATTTTTGACCATAATGCTCAAAGTAATACCGTATCAAAAGAAGAAATATTTAATAAAATTTTAGAAATAAACGCAACATTAGCAAACCTTAGAGTTGACTATGCGGAAAAAATGGCTACAAAAGAAGAGTTAAACGAACTAAACAAAAACATAAGAGAAAGCGAATGCGAAATAATAAGGATAAAAAGTCATCTAAACTTATAGGGAAAAATATACTATGGAAAAAAAAGAAAATAAAAGATTAAAATTCTCTGAGTTTAATTTTTGTTTAATAAAAAAATCTGAAAAAGATAGTGATTTTATATATAAAATAAAAAAAATATTGGATATTTTTAAAAATTATGATCCAAATTCTGAAGAATTCTGGTCATCTATAAAAAAAATAGTCAATGATGATGATTGGTTGTCTGAATTAGGCAAAATATATGGACAAGGGAAAGATTATGCTATCGAAATATATGAAGAACTTCTTCAGGAATTCAGTAACGACATTATAGCCTCATCAAATATCATAAAAAAAATAGCACAAGAAAATATTGACCCCCAAATACCAGACCAAACTGATTTGGGGAATGTTAATACTCAGCAAATTAATCAAGATAAAGGCGGGTTCCCAGACACTTCTGAGATTGAAACGTCAGGAATAAGCTCAGGAGCCTCTTTAAAGGCAATTCAGTTAATAGGACAGACAAGTCTGTCTGGTGTTATGCAAGGCATAAATTGGGTAGGAGTTTCTTCTGATCAGGGTCATCTTGGCGTATACGAGACAGAGCTTCAGGGTAAAGGTTTTAGATTGAATCTTAATAGGATACAGTCTGAAATTTCAGAGCTTACAGAAAGTATGCAAAACGAAGTAAATTCGTTTATGAAGAACTATCCACAGAACGTTAATGACCAATTCCCAGATAACAAAGAAATGATGCAATTTAATATACAGTATGGTGGTCAGAATTGGACATTTGGCCCAGAAGATATGGATGTTTTTATGGCAAGGAATAAAGAAGAAATAGAAATCCTTGTTCTTGGAGAGGTTATGGTTCATGAAGCGACTCATGCCAATGGTGATATGGGAGAGGATGGCCCAGTTTCTGCTGAAAAAAGATTCCTAAGGGAAGCTATTGTTCTTCTTAATAATAAAAGGAAAACTGATGGAGTCCTTCCGCTTCTTCTTGGCATAAAAGGCGAATCCTTGGCCAGTAGTTCTTTGATGGAAAAATATGAAAGTAATTGGTATCCAAAAAAAAAAGATAGTATAAAAATAGCTGGTGCAGAAGACTTCCTTTCTGGTATTCAAGACCAGAAATCAAAAGATATTCTTGATTTAGATGAAAGTGAATTAAATTCTAAACAGAAAGACGAATTAAAAGATTTGTCTTACTCTAGATATACTCCATTGTCTAAAAGATTATTATTATTTGAAAGATTCCCAAACATTGTTTATTTTTGTTGGTATGATTATTTAAGTTGTTTTGAAAATCATATATTAAATCAGTATAATTACACTAAATCATGGGATTTGATTAAAAGTAAAAAAATTCCAAATTTTTTCCCCAAATCCCACATGAAGATACCTTACGATCTTCTAGAGGATCTTGTTAATAATCATGAAAAAATAATGACAGACACAAATATAATTACATCAGTAAATGAAGTATTTTATTCGGACCCAAATGATTTTTCTGGAATAGTTTATGAAACTATGAAGAAAAAATATCCAGAAAAATACAATATATCGGTATCTTATGATGATAATTATGAAATAAAAAAAATAGAAGATTTTTTTGAATGTCCATCAGAAAAAAATGTTTTTGATATTTTGTTTTTAGCGCAAATAAAGAGAAGAGATAAAACAAAGGGACAATCAGAATACTTTTTTAAAAAACTTTTAGCACATTCAGAAGTTTATCCAATGATTAGAGATCATTTATCAAAAACATATAATTCTGTTGAAAATAAATATGGAGAATATTTATTAGAGGAATTACAAACTCTTTTAAAAAAAGCAGAAAATCATGATACATATTTAACAGAAAAAAAAGATTTATCTGTTGTCTCTGTCCCTGAACTAGGAGAATATCGTTCATATTTTATGGTAGGATCATGCAAAGTAAAAAAAGAAATAATTGAAAAAATAATTAATGAAATAAATAAAGATATAAATAATGGTGAAGAAAATTATAGAGATTATGGAATATATTTTATAAATGAGGATAATTATAAGAAAGAAACAGTAGAAAATGATCTTCTTTATTATATTATTGAAGATAAGGAACTTAATTATGAAGAAGAAAATAAGCATCTTACACAAGAAGAGTTGTTACAAAAATACAAATATTTAAAACCAGAATTAGAATTAGGTAAGATATATTTGATTGATTCCAATAATGAAATAAGAGATATTGGTAATGTTGTCGAAGATTGTTCAATATCTAGTGATTTTTCATATAGAGGATATATGCATGACGCTTATGTTGGATGTGGTTTGAACCAAGTGGAAAAATCAAATAACTTTAAAAAATGGTTTTATGAAAAATTATCTGAGTCACAAAATAAAAATCTTTTCTTAATTTCTCTTAAAGATAATGAAATATTAAAAGAAATAATGAGTGAAGCCTCTTCTTTTGTCGCTGAAAAATATATAATAAGAATGAAAAATATTATTAATGAGGGTGATTATAATCAAGATACTTTTGACCAATCGAAACAAGTATTAGACACAGGGTATAATTTAGCAGTAGAAATTATTTCCAATATTCCTAATGATATTAGAGATAAATATTTTTCAGAAAATTGCACATGGTTCACATTAACTAGTGGGTTATATAGTAAAAAAGCCGTCATTGATCGCGCTCTAAAATATCCTTCGGATGCTTTAAAAGTACATTTTAATATTGCTTGCAGAGACGGGTTCACTGAAGATGAGAAAAATAAGTTATATGAAGATATTACCGTTAAGAAAAACAATGATTCTAATAAAATAAAAGAAAAATTTCCAGAAATAATAAAAAAATATGGTACAGAAAAAGAATTAAAAGATTTTCCAAATTTATATTCATATATATATGATATGATATCTAAAATTTTACCAAAAAATGACAATGCAGGTTACGATCATAAGAAAGGTAAATATCTTTCTTCTTTTGAGTTTGCATATGATCAAATTATGGATACAAAAATATTTCTAATTAATAGAAATAAAATAAATGAATTTGTAATGAACGAATTTAGTGAAGAGGCCAATTCTTTTGATCATTTACCAGATAATGTATCTGGATTTTATGCTCCAAAATACTCTTTAATTGATTCTCCCGCAATAGTTGTTTACACTGGAAAAGTAATAGATGATGATACAGAAAAGCAAATAAAAAATATTATTGGACTAGATAATACAGAATATCAACAATTATCTTTTCAAGAAGAAGGTACTCTTTGGCATGAAGTTTCTCATTCTATGATGACAAGTATGGGTTTTTTTGGTAATTCTGGGGATAGTCCTTCAGAATGGCTAACATCGCCATCAGAAATAGCTGCCATAAATTTTGGTAATGTCGGTTTTATACGCAATAGATTGTATGATTTCTTTTTAAAAGAAATTGAAGGAAATAAAAATTTAGAAACAGGACTAATTTTCCAAATAAAATCAGATATTGTTGAAAGTTTTCCTATGGAGTTTTATGGATTATCCAAAGAAGAGGCTGAGGTTAAAAGTGGAGATATTCTTAATGAGATTGCAGTAGAAACGGCAAATTATGAAATGAATGTTGAACAAAAGGCTAAGTTAATGTCTTCTATATTTACGTCATATTTTATGGGGAAAATGTTGAGAGGTAAAGTAGAAGATGAAATTTCTAAGGTATTAAACGAAACGAAACAAAATGGAAAATATGATTTTAAAGAAGAAGCTGTTCCACCAGAAAAAGTTGAAGAATGGTATCCAAGGAAAAGGGATGAATATATTTCTTATCTTGAAAAAAGACAAGATTATTCAGATTTTATTTTAAACGCAAAGAAAATAGTAGATAGTTATGTAAGAAATGAAAGAGTAAAATCAGAAGTAAGACCCTATTGTAATAATATGGGAGATTTTAATATTCCAACAGACATCTGGCAATTATCAATGTTATTGTTTTCGCCACCTTGGAATAGCAATATGGATGTTTATCAGAAAAACCCGATTTTTTCTAGGATTATTCCCACTGATCTTTTTTTTGAAGTTCAAAAGATAATGACTAATAAAAAATCAGAAGATGCTGTTTGGCAATATAACGATAAAAATGAAAAAGTAACTCCAGAAGAAGCGGAAGATGCTGGTAAATTTATTTCAGATATGAACGAAGAATATGGACCTGATTTTATATTTTTACAAAAAAACGAAAAATCTTGGTACAAGATCGCACAAAGAGAAATGTCTCAAAATGTCTTTACTCATAATAAAGTAAGGAATGCGTATATAAAAGAAACTAGAGGCGGTTATTCTGTCGGAATAGGAGATCCCGGAAGTAGAGTCTTTGTTTTTGTAAAAAGCGATGATATAGACACAAGAGTCGAATTAGATGGAAGTCTTACCGCCGAGATCCCAAGAGAAGCATATATTTCTTTGATGAATAAAAAAGAGAAAAAAGATAACGAAATAGAACAGGAAAAAGCATTATTAAGAAATAAAGAAGAGCAGAGACTGGAAACGATTAAAAAAGTAGAAGAAAGAAGAAGGAATGCTCCTAAACAACCAGATATGTTCCCAGATTCAGTTCAAGACGCATTAAGAAAAGAATATTCAAAAAGCAATAATTGGTATAAAAGTGCTGATAAAAAAATAACAATTAAAGATTTGAATAAAATATCAGATGATGATTGGTCTAGAATAAATGACATGATGAACGCCGATGGTTATGATTTTAGGGGAGGAGAAGACACTAAAGAGATATTCTTTAGACTAACAAATAGAAGCGGAGGTATAGATAGAAATATCTTTCCAGATCATTATAACGCTTTTGTATCTGTATATGGACCACTGGGTGTTTCTGATAACAAAAGAAAAACAGATCCAATATTACAAGCAAAAAAAGATTATGGATTGACAAATAATATCTATGAGGCAGGTTTTATTCTTCCTGATGGATCATTATTAGATATGTCTGGTGGAGGGAGTGGCGGCAGAGGTTTAGATCATCATGAAATGGCCCAATATTTTCCAGAATCAGATTCGCAGTATGAAGGTTTAAATAATTTCATGATGCTGGGAATAATTAGATGCTCTTTCGGAAGATCAAGTTCTATGGATATAGTAAAGGAACCGACTGCTTATCAATACAGAGCCATAGAATCTGCTGTAAATGGAATTGAAGAGCTTTATCTTGATCTTAGCTTTGGAGAAGGAAATAAAGTACCTTTCTTATACGGAAGTGCTGATCCAAGAAATAATGGCCGAGTCAACTCTAAGAGAGTAATAAACGATATTAAGAGATTTTACTCGCAATCTGGACCAGCAAGAATTTCAAAGAATAATAATTGGTATAAAAAAGCACAACAAAGGGAATATGTTCCAGTTTTTTATTCAAAACTACAAAGAGTATTAGAAAAAAAACTTCCTAAAATAAACTCTCCAAAATCTTTACTACAATTATTAAATTCGAATTTAGGTGTGAAAAAAGAAGAAATAATGTGGTCAGGAATAACAGATTGGATTGAAGGTCAGGACAGAAAGATGGAGAAAAAAGAAATAATAGATTTTCTAGATAATAATAATATAAAATTAGAAGATGTTCATCCAATATTAGATAAAGAATTAGAAAATCATTTAGATTGGACAGAATTTGAACCAGTAGAAAATGATTTTGATGAAAATATGTTTGAAGAATATTACAGAGAAGCTATGGAAAAATATTCTGAAGAAGAAGATTTCGAAGAATTCGGAGGTTATTATGACGGAAAAGCCAGAGAAGAGGCAAATTTTAGAATGAACGATGAAGAAATCTCCATGTATGAAAAAAACGATAGAGAATATGGTTATACAATTAGATTAGACGCAATTGTTGATAAATATTTCGTTTTCTCACCAGATGGAGATGAATTAGCAGAAGAAAATGATGAAAATGAAGCGGAAGGAGTAGCGGAAAGAGATGCTCTAGGAAATCAAAAAGAAGGCGAAGAAAAGTATCAATATAAAGAATATTCTCTAAATGGAGAAGAATCTGAAAATTATGGAGAATTACTTCTTACTTGGAAAAACCCTGCAATAAACACTAAAAATTATAATAAACATTTTGATGCCCAAAATGTTATATCTCATGCGAGATATTCTTCTATTAAGGACGAAGATAAAGGCGATGTATTTTTTATTGAAGAAATACAATCGGATTGGCATCAAGAGGGAAGAGAAAACGGGTATAATAAACTAAGTGATAAAAAAGAGTTAGATAAAAGATATAATAAAATAAAACAATCTTTCAATTCATTACTAGAAAACAATCCTGATAAAAGAGAATGGGAAGAAGCAAAATACAGATTGTCGTCATTTGATATACTAAGCTTCCTTAATTTTGTTTCAAGAAATGAAAAAATGAGCAATGAGATAAATGATTATATTGGAATACCAAATTATATTAATGAAACAATTTCTTTTGAAAAAGAAAAAATAAAGGGAGATTCTGTCGATGAAGCTCCATTTTCCGATACAAAATCATGGGCTAGTCTAATGTTTAAAAGAATGGCTAGATGGGCAGCAGAAAAGGATTTTGATGGTATCTCTTGGACAACAGGGGAGCAACAAGCAGAAAGATATTCTTTGAGAAAAAAAATTAATGAAATATCTTTTATGACTTATAGGGAAATGGACGGTACTGCATATAGAGACAGATTGACAGTTATAGACGTTAATGGAAGGCCCGTATTTGATGAAAATTATTCATATTATGATGGATGGGATAAAGAAAAAATAAGAAAAAGGATGACAGAAGTAATAGGCAAAGAATTGACTGAAAGAATTCTTGATAAAGGAGAGACAAAGATACAGGGAGAAGATATTGAAATTGGCGGTAGTGGAATGATCAATTTCTATGATACAATAATCCCTTCTATAGCCAAGAAGATAGGTAGGCAATATGGCGTTGAACTGTCTAGGATTAAGATACCTGAAGGTCAAGATAAATTTTCGATAAACTATTATCTTCCTATATCGAGAAAAATGAAAGAAGACATCCTTTATAATGGACAGCCTTTATTTGCAAAAACAAAGAGTAAAACAAAAGAGAGTGACATGAAGAATTGGTATAAAGTAGCACAAAATGAAGGAAAATATAAAATTGATTTAGATATTCCTATCCCAAGTGGGCTTATAGATATATTTGAAACATTCAAAAGAAATGGATATCAATCGTTGATTGTTGGCGGTGCCGTAAGAGACGCTTTTCTAGGTAATAAGTCAAAAGATATTGACGTTGAAGTATATGGCGCAAATTATGAATCTTTGGTAAAGATGCTAAAACAATATGGGAGAGTAGATATTGTCGGACAGGCTTTTGGTGTAATAAAGTTTGTTGATAAAGATGGTAATGATTATGATTTTTCTGTTCCTAGAAGAGATAATAAAATAGGGAAGGGTCATCGTGGTTTTGAGATGGAATTTGATCCATCAATTCAGCCTAAAGAAGCAGCATCAAGAAGAGATTTTACCATAAATAGTTTAGCTTATGATCCTCTTACTCATGAAATACATGATTATTTTGGCGGAATAGAAGATTTGAATAATAAAATTCTAAGGGCAACAAGTCCAGCCTTTGCTGAGGATCCGCTTCGCGTACTTCGCGGGATGCAATTCGCATCCAGATTTGGATTTAATATCGAACCTGAGACAGCTAAAATGGCGGCAACACTAAAAAACGAACCATTAGTTATCGAACGAGTTAAAGAAGAGTGGATGAAGATGTTTACTAAAGGTAAATACCCAAGTAAAATTATTCAATATCTTATTGATACTGAATGGATTGATAACTATCCAGAATTAAAAGGGATTGTCGATGTTGAACAAGATTCTATTTGGCACCCCTGTGGTTCTGTTGATGTCCATACAGCCCATGTTATGGATGCTGCTGCTGTAATAGCTGATGAGAGAGGAATTAAAGGGGAATCTAGAGCAGTTCTCCTAGCCAGTGCTTTGTGTCATGATTTAGGGAAAGCGAATACAACAAAAAGAGAGATGAAAGATGGAGTAGAGAGAGTAACTTCTCATGGACACGCAGAAGAAAGTGTTCCACTAACAAAAACTTTTTTAGAGAGAATTGGTATACAAAAAAATATAATAAATCAAGTTGTTCCTCTTGTTGGTAGTCATATGAAGCATATTGATTTTGATGAAAAATCAAAAAATGTTAATGTTAGGCAGATAGCTGAATCTTTATTTCCAGCGACTATTGAACAATTAGAAATGGTCATTAGATCTGATATGGGTGGAAGACCGCCACTTGAAGGAGGATTGCCTGATAGTGCGCAAAGAATGGTTGATCTTGCAAAAGAGGAAAATGTTTATAAAAATAAAGCACAACCATTGATTCAAGGAAAGGATATCTTAGAAATTTATCCATCAGCACCTAGAAATAAATTTCTTGGAGAAGCATTAATATATTCTTACAAAAAACAATTAGAGGGTTCTGTGAAAAATAAAGACCAAGCTTTGGCCGTTGCAATGAATTATCTTCGGCAAAAAATAAGTTTTATCAATGGAAATGATATCCTTGGTGTTATTGGCGGAAATGGCGGACCTCACATTGGAGAAATAATAAATCATGCTTGGGAGTCTCAAATTAGAGGAGAATTCAATAATAAAGACGAAGCCATGCTATGGTTAGAATATAATTATGGAAACAAAACAGCAAAAACAACTCATTGGTATAAAACCTCAGCTTTAGAACCTTGGCAAATGAACAAAAAAGATTTCCTAGGTGAGACAGACCCAATACTTCTAGAAAACTACGAAAATGTTATTTCTTCTGGAAGAGAGGAAGATTGGGGTATTGCTAGAAAAGAATTAAGCACAAAGGAAACGATGTGGACGAATAGCATTTTGTCAGCTATTTCAATGGGATTCATTTCTGTTGAAGATGCAATAGAAAATGGATATCCTTACCCACTTGATTTGAAAAAAAAGTTCAAACCTCTTCCAGATATTTTGTACCATGTTACTGTTGCTATGGACAAGGTTATGCAATTAGGGTTGAAGACTAGGGATGATCTGGGGGTTAAAGAGGCAAATGGATTGGGTGGTGGAGAAAGTAATTCCATCAGCTTAACGACAGATATAGATTATGCTCGTTCTATAAAAATTAATCTAGTTGAAGGAGCAAGAACAGCAAATGGTGATTTATCTCCAGAAGAAATGATAAAAATGGCTAAGATGGGGACAGGAGCCAAAAGGCCATATTATAATGAAATAGAAAAATATTTCGAGTCAAGTTTTGGACCATTAAAATATTTCTTAAGAGGGAAAAAGATAGAGAATTTTTTTATAGAACCAGTAGAAGAAATGTTGGATAAGGGATATTCCTTACTTGACGAAGAAGACAAAAACGTCTGGAGAGGAGGAGACGGAAGGGAATATTCTAACTCTTTTTTAAAGGATATGAATGAAGAAGAAAGAATAAGGGATTCAATGGGATTGTACAAGGCGTTTGCCCTGTTTAGGCAGGAAGCTGGCGGAATGGAATATGCTTGGTTTGGTTTTAATGATGACAATGCTTTATCGAAAATAGATGTCAGTAAAATAGGAATTCTTGAATTAAGATCAAAACCAAATACATTTGGAACTTTTTTCCCTGCTGAAAGAGAATATCGAGTATATTCTGGAGATACCGTAGAAATAATAGGAATAGTAGATGACGAGATAAAAAAAAATAGCTCAACAAAAAACAATTGGTATAAAAAATCTCAGTTTAACGAAGAATATAACAGTAGTGACGAATATGGTGATGACGAAGAATCAGAAGATCCAACTTCTATTTGGACAAGACTAGACACTAAACCCATTGAAGAGATACATAAATTAGAATATATGTTGTTTGATTTAGATAAAAGAGAATATTTGAATAATACTCCAAAATATTATCAAATGAAAGAAAGATTAGAATTATTATCTAAAGAAATATTAAATAAAATGAAATCAGTATATACTTCTTGGGTAAATGATCATACTAAATCAGGATGGCTTAGATCTCATCTTGAAGGATTGCTTATGAATAAAGGTTCTGAAGGCAATTCTCTCTTTAATATTGATATTAAAGAAAATGTTTTGGAAAAATTATCGGAAGAAATTTCAAAAAATTTAGATAAAATTACAGGATATGATAAATATGGGAATCCTCTGAGAACATCCATTGAAAATATTATATTAAGCAGAAGTCTTCATAAAATTTTAGATACAAAAAAAGGACTTGAGGAAGCTATTTCATTTCTTAATCATGATTATTTTGATTCTAGCGAATTTGAAGGAAAAACAGAAATTGAACAAATTCAAATAGCAAAAGAAGAAATAGAACAAAGTGGACTTGATTCTGAATTTGCCGATTATTTAACAAACAATGGATTTGAAACAAGTGATTTTAATTTATCTTTAAAACCATACCAGATAAAAGAAGCAATAGAAAATTTTATGCCCGATGATTGGTGGGAATTTTTTATATTTGAGACCCCGACAGAGATATATGAAATACCGGAAATTATCAGAGAAAATCAAATACATTTGTATCAAGGGCCTTTTTATTATGTTTTCGAGGAAGTCGCCAAAACATCAGGGTATGATCAATGGGCCAGTACCATAAATAATAAGAAAGGAGTCAATGCTATTCAGAAAACAATAAAAAGAATAAACGATACTAAAGAACTGATAGAAGATTCCTTATCTTCAAATGATATAAAGAAAAGAATGATAGCCCTAACAATAGGGTTGAATACGGCTCATGCCACAGGAGGTATGTCTCAGTATCTAGGATTAACCGAAAGAGAATTAGAAGAACTTAGCAATCTTGATTTTAAGCCATGGGATAATGAATTAAAAAGAATAAGTAAAGTGTCTAAAGATTGGTATAAGATTAAAGATAAATAATTAAAAATCGTATATAAAAAAAAGAAAACACCGAACAAAGGAGATTGTATATGAAAATCAAACTATCAGAAATACTCAATTCAAAAGATTCTATAGGTAAATTATTAGAGAGAGAGCTTCCGATCAGAATCTCTTTCAGATTAACAAAATTAATAAAGGAACTCGATCCAGAGTTGCAGATAATTGAAAAACATAGAATAAAATTGGTTGAAAAATATGGTAAAAAGAACGAAGAAAATGGCAATACAGAAGTAAGTGGCGATAGTGTTGCTGATTTCTCAAAAGAGTTCAATACTCTTCTTGAAGAAGAATTAGATATAGATTACGAACCTATTCCTATATCTAGTCTAGAAAATATCTCTTTAAGCCCATTTGACGTTCTTAGACTAGAAAAATTCATAAACCAAGAAATGTAATCTATTATCTATTAATTAAAGGAAAATCTCTCTAGTAAATTGTATTTTACTAGAGAGATTCTTTCTATTAAGGGTAAAAAAAATGGAATTTAATTGGTATAAAACATCAAAAATAAAAAAAGAAAAAAATAAATGGAAAGTAACTGATGAGTCAGGTAAAAAAAATCTTGGAGAATACGATTCCAAGAAAGATGCGGACGAAAGACTTAGGCAAGTTGAGTATTTTAAACATAAAAATGCATCTAACTATCTCAAGATACTTGAGTCCCTTGATGATCTTGATGGACTATTTCTTAAAAAAAACAATGACTTTATAAGCAAACTTGCGTCTACCCTTATTATAGAAAAAAATGATCCTATTAAAATAAAAAATTTCAAAATAAAATCAATATCTGCTTTATCTCCTCTTTTTTCGACAAATAATTTAAAAGCCTCAGAGTATTGGTTAAATAATAATCAGGAAAAAATAAATGATATCCTATCTGCATGGGGCCAATTAGGTTTTGAATGTTATGCTGAAAAGCAAGATATTGATATAAAAAAATATGACCTTATCATCTTTGATGCAGATAATACGATTTGGGAAGGAACTTGCGCTAGAGATATGTATCCTCCTTTCTATAAAATAGATGAGAATACGATAAAAGACTCAAAGGGCAATATATGTCAGTTAATGAGCGGAGTAAGAGAAACATTATTAAAATTAAGAGCAAAGGGCAAAGATGTAGGTATGATTTCTCATTCTGAGAATGAATCTGAAAGTCATGAAAAACAGCCAGTTATTCTTTTATTGAAGATGTTTGGAATTTTTGAATTATTTAACGACATTATCGTTATTGCACAAGACCTTCCTAAGGATATATTTATTCCTAAAAATAGATCTGTCCTTTTTGTTGATGACAAAGATAATAATTTATCTGATGTAATAGAGAATACAGATGCAGATGTAGTTAAGGCTGGCGAAGAGATAAAATTTGAAGCTTTTATTGACAATGATAATATTAAAGAGGCCATCAGCAACGAGAATGCCT